>JACKQG010002490.1_pt1 | contig 23996 bp, 24 predicted proteins | sample 8237621 | NCBI WGS metagenome assembly JACKQG01 (sample SAMN15677084, study PRJNA649215) | marine metagenome | biome: marine; feature: Black Sea; material: saline water; isolation source: suspended particulate matter (SPM) from the Black Sea western gyre | collected 2013-06-09/2013-06-10 | depth... | reverse complement strand
AGTCTTTAAAGAATACCCTTTACAAAACACAGTAGCATAGGCTGAACACGGCAAATTTTCTCATGCGAGGCCATTATTATCGTGACCCATTGGCTTCAAACTCAATTAGATAGCCTTTTCTGAACTGATAAGTCTCCAGAGCCCAAGCGCTGTCTGCGCAATATTTAGACCCGTAGTGAGCCGCGGAATCCCCTTGCAGCATAGTAAGAATCTGCACCGTTGTGATATATAAAAATATTGCCGTAACGGAAATCAGCAAAGATGGCACCACCTAGTTTTCTAATATCGGCAGGTGTTTCCAACCAGCTTGATGTTTTCGTATCAAATTTCCCAAGTTTCTGCAGCCCTCGATATTCTTCTTCCGTTAATATCTCTATGCCCATGGCAGCTGTCATTTCCTTAGCAGAATCTTTTGGTTTAAATTTTTTCCTTGACTCCAGTGCTTCGCGGTCATAACAAAGACTTCTGCGTCCTTCAGGGCTTTCCGCTGAACAATCATAAAAAATAATTTCGCCCGTCTTTTTATCATATCCAACAACATCCGGTTCACCACCGGTTCTCTCCATTTCATTGAGAGACCACAGTTTTGCAGCGTCAGCCTCCAGCTTTGCACCTACCTGAGCCCATTTAAATTCTTTATGACGGTCCATGTTTTTCTCAAAACGGGCTTTCAGTATTCCGAGCAGATCATCACGTTCTTCTGGTGACAACTCATTTTTATGGCTATTAATCATGTTCATATATTTATACTCTTTCTCTAAATGATGCGCTCTACTATCTATTTTAGCGGATCGCAACCCTTTTCGGATACCCCGTTCGGCTTATATCGATCCCCATCATATTAATGCAAAGACCGGCGGGGGGAACGCTTACGGGGAAAACTTGAATGATAAAACTATGCTATTTTATTGCATTATTACAAAGTTATAGGTAGAAATAATCTACTTCCATGACCAGAAGGCCAGCGTGCCCTCCGCAATCCTGAGTGCCTGGGATTCTCCATCTGCATCCACGACCCAAATACTTGCTACCCCATCAGGATTATCTGTAGCATAGACCAACTTTGCGCTATCCGGAGACCAGATCGTGGCCGAGTGATGATATTGATCAAAGAAAGTCAGCGTAGAGAGAAATTCAGAGCCAAGTTGAAAAGTGGACAAACGGTGGGTCTCGCCAGTGGTAATATTCAGGATCTTCAGGTCCAGCCAGAGGACATCCTGGGAGCGGGTACTGATCTCATCCTGATCTCGTCCGGGCAGTTGTACGCTGAAGTAGGCGACACTTTGGCTATCAGGAGCCCAAAAATAGGCAATGACCGTATCTTCAGGTGCCCGATGGAGGATATCCGCGTTGCCAGTAGAGATAACAGCTAATTTGCCCACCCTGCCACTGCTTGCAGCCGAGGTAGCCAGATAGGCGATTTGTTCCCCATCCGGAGACCAATTAAAGGCGATCGTCGCCTCGTAATCCGCTAATTTTTGAAGCAGGTCTCCCTCTTTATTCAGTTGGATGAGTTCACCGCGGCTCTCATTCTCGATCGCAGCAAGCAGATATTTTCCATCCGGAGACCACCCAGGGGCCTGAAAATGGCCGGGGCTGAGGGATATATCCCGCGTCTCCAGGCTTGATGGGGAAAGGGTTCCGAGCCGGGCATCTGGATTTGAGGAGCTAGATCCGCCCTGATGGATGAATATTTCTGACCCATCCGGTGCCCAAACCCAATAATAGGGCTGGCCCTGGTCTAAAATCTGCGATTCATCCCCGTTGAGATATGCCAGACGGAAAGTAAGCCCATTTGGAATGGTCGCGTTTGAAAGAAAGCTGATCCGCTCATTATCCGGGGCCCAGTAAAGATAAAAGGGGAATTCTGTATTGCTCTCGAAAACCTCGCTAATTTCTGCGCTCATTGGATCAGCGACAAGCAGCCGGGACGTTATTTGAAGATCCTGTGACTCCACGGAAACAAAGGCCAGATGACGGCCATCAAAGGACCAGGTGGGGTGAGAATAGATACGCAACATTTCATCATCGCTTTCGATCTTCCGGGCATCATCTGTGATGGCTGTCCGATTTTCCCCATGCTCATCGATCGTATAGAGATTCCCGTCCACGCCGAGATAGGCGATCAGATCGTTAGATTTTGATTGGGGAGTCAGGGGTTGATCAATGGGGAGGGTCTGATTCAGCAAAGCACAGGCAAGCGTGGTGATGCTCAGGATCAGGGATGCAAAAAGAATTCGGGATCGATAGAGGGGGGTTATTTTCATGATCTATTTCTCAGATATACCAATAAATCTGATTGTAGCATAATGAGGGTAAAGGAACCGGATTTGATTACTCCCAGCCTTCGCGAAGCATGCTCGGAGAGTGGCCCCAATTTCTAAATCTGGAATTTAGGGGAGGAGCACAGCGTCTCCCTCTATTTCGGTTTTCAAAATGGGGGGAATAATGGAGTCATGATATTGATGCATTCATATTGCGGTCAGTTTTGAGACCTTTTTTCCTAGGGTGGGGTGAGCTGCGGTATTAACTGGGTGGGTGGCCGATCATTCCCGACCTCCATCATGCGCCCGTCTGTGGTCTGGCATTTTGCGGGCAGGGAGGTGTAAACCAGATCATTCTTGCATTCCATCCAGGCAGGAACCTCCCAATTTTTGATCGGAAGGCCTAAATATATTTCGGAGGGAAGATCGGAGAAGGATCCAATTTTTTCCCCGGGAACAGAATCTCGCGGTTGCTGAAATTCCGGGATGGAATGGCGATAGATATGACCTAAGACCCAGCCTGTGATCACCAACCCAAATAAGGTGGTCAGAATTAGAAGATTAAGAACCCATGTTCGTTTTTGCATTCCTGCCTCCTTTACCCCCATTATCTCATATTTGGGATCCTCCTTAGAAACTGTGTGAAAAATTTCTAAATCTACCTGCTCACCACAGATACCCTTTCGGGCACACGTAAACACAGATGAACGCTTATTCTTTGGATGAAAGCCTCGAGGAAATGCCTTTCCAATCATTTTTATCTATGTTCATCTGTGGTTAAAAAGGGTTTTCAGACACCCTTTTCGATCAACAAATTTCCCCGTCAGACCTTTCTGCATCCCTCAACATATTCTCAACCAGCTCAAAATCCATTCTTTCTGTTCTGGTATAGCGAATACAGCCCTTGCCAAAGCTGATCCCCTGACCGGCCAGTTTCTCCTTGTGAGCGTTCATCACAACCTGCTTGAGGATATAAAGGGAAATATAATTCTTCTGGCTGGCAAAGGCCACCTCCACTTCACCATTTCGCGAATAGGAGGGCATTCCGTATGCCATGCCCTCCTGAAAGCCTTTCAGGGATGAGAGACACAGCTCACGTAATTTTGAAAGGCCAGCCTTTCGTTCGGCTGGCACCTCATTCAAATAGGCATCTACGGTTTTTGATTTGGATTGCACAATTTTTTTCCATACCAATAAGCCCCACCCGTCCCTATCGGGGCACCCTCCCCAAAACAAATTTTATTTGGGGAGGGACGGGGAGGGGTCAACACTCACTAAAGGCACAGGCGTAGCATTTCCGGCAGCCCTCTTCATTGATCACGGCCGCCTCCCCGCATTCGGGGCAAAGATCGCCGATCGGCTGAATCTGGGGAACCTCGAGCCCGCCATTGCTGGGCGCTGTATCCGCTTCTGCTGGGACCCAATCACCAAGGTGTTCGTCGGCTTCACGGAGGTATTCAGCCAGCACCTGCCCAACGCCATCTGGCAATGAGCGGACACGTTTGGCGCCAAATCCCAGTGAGCGACCTCCACCAATCCCGCCGAGTTGACGGACAATCTCTTTTATACGATCACGCGGTGAAACGGGCGATGCCAGGCGTAATATATAGGAGAGTAAGCGACCGATGGCCTCGGAGACTGCCGCTGTTTCAGAACCGGCCTTGGCTGTATTGACAAAGACTTCAAAGGGTTGTCTTCCACCATTCTCGTTGACGGTGACAAAGGCTTTGCCCAAGGGGGTATTGACATTATAGGTCCAGCCGAGCAGGGAGCGCGGACGGGGCTTTTTACTTTCACCCCAGATGGGTTTCCCGTCAGATTCACCCTCCGGGAGGTTTTGCTTTGCAGTCGCTTTGGTTTCCAGGACAACCTTGTCCCGCGAGCCTGTCACATAGACAGTGATCCCTTTACAACCCAACTCCCAGGCCAATTTGTAGGCTTTTGAAACATCTTCTTCGGTCGCCGTTGCGGAGAAATTGACCGTCTTGGAGAGAGAATTATCGACAAAGGCCTGCAGTGCAGCCTGCATCCGGACATGTTCCTCAGCGGTGATATCTGCCGAGACCACAAAGACCTTCCGGATCTTCTCAGGAATATCCGTCAGTCCCTGGCATGAGCCTTCTTCCAGCACCTGCTCGAAAATCTCCTGACTTGCCTCTCCCACCAAACCGGCGGCGCTAAGGGCAGCTTCGAACCGAGGGCTGGCATAAGTCAACTGAAGGTCTTTCCCGTTATCATCAACATGGCGAATATAGGCCAGCGCAAAGGTCGGTTCACAGCCATATCCCTCGCATCCGGCAACGGTGGCAATTGTCCCGGTGGGCGCGATCGTTGTCTGGGCAGCGTTCCGAATTCCATGCTTTCGGAGGCCATCCACAACGGAATCCCAATCCAGGTCCGGACGTCCCCAATCCTTTGTATAGGCCACCACCGAATTGGGTTTTTTCCAGGTCAGATTTTCCGGATCATAAAGACTGCCCTCAATCGCAGGAAAGGGTGCCCTCTCTTCGGCCAATCTGATGCTGGTCTGCATGGCATGATAACGGACAAATTCCATCACCTGTGCGGCAAATTCCTGTCCATCCTGCGAGCCATAGCGTGCCCCTACATGATACATAAGATCGGCCAAACCCATAATGCCCAAACCAATTCGGCGCGCGTTTTGCGCGGCCTCCTTCAATTGAGGCACGGCTGGCACATAGGCATTCACATCAACCACATCGTCGAGAAAATAAGTGGATAAAACCGTGCTTTTTCGGATTTCCTCCCAATCGACTTCGCCATCAGGCCCGCAATGCTCAGCAAGGTTGATCGACCCCAAACAGCAGGATTCATAGGGTCCCAACCATTGTTCACCGCATGGATTTGTGGATTCAAGCGCATATAAATGTGGGACGGGATTATCCCGATTTGCCGCATCAAGGAAGAGCATTCCCGGCTCCCCGTTATGATGCGCCTGTTTGACGATCTTTTCGTAAAGCTCTCGCGCGTTGACTTTTTCATAAGTCCGGATCGGGATGCCCGCGGCCTCGGCTTGCTCCAGCGTCCCCCTGAAACCGCGATATTTCGGCGAAAGAACATCCGGGAAGCGTAAAGCCCATTCATCATCATTTTCAACGGCGGTCATAAAGGCATCTGTGATCCCAACTGAAATATTGAAATTGGTGATCGAGTTTTCATTTGTTTTACAGGTGATGAAATCTGCAATATCAGGGTGATCCACACGCATCACGCCCATATTGGCCCCGCGCCTGGTGCCGCCCTGCGCTATCTCGCCAAATGCATTATCGTAAACCCGTAAAAAGCCGATCGGGCCTGTGGCCTGCCCGGCCGAGGAATTGACCAATGCGCCAGATGGGCGCAAACGTGAAAAGGAGAATCCATTCCCGCCGCCTGTCTGCTGGATGAGGGCCGCATCACGCAGTGACTGAAAGATGCCTGCCGCATCACGCCCCATATCATCGTTGATCGGCAATACAAAACATGCGGCCAATTGCCCAAGGGGCGTTCCAGCGCCCGTAAATGTTGGGGAATTGGGGAAGAATTTTTTTTCAACCATTAAATGATAAAACTCTATGGCACGCTCAAGTACATCAACATCCCATTTTTCTTCGGCTTTGGCAACATTATAGGAGACACGCCAGAACATTTCCTCAATTGATTCGTTGGGCTGTCCATCATCTCCACGACGCAGATATCGACGGATTAAAACCTGGCGCGAGTTATCAGAAAGTTCAATAGCGGGCAGATCTGATGGCGCGGGCGGAGTTGTTAATAATCCTTGTTTTTTGGCTACAGCCGTTTTCTTTGACATAACGCATTCTCCTGATAAACCAGTAAAAAATTCTTTGTTTAAGCGCCCCCAATATCACCAAAGGCCAAGGGCAAAATTATTCCAAAAGTCGGTCAATTTCAGCGCGCAGGGCATGAAGATCATCCAATCCGAGGTAAACAATGGCGTAGCGCATGTATGCGACCTGGTCAAGTTCCTTCAAACCGTCCATAACCTTATCTCCAACCACGCGGGATGAAACCTCAGATTTCCCCATTTTTTGCAACTCATTTTCAACCTGCCCAACCAGGCGCTCAATATTCGCTGCAGAAACCGGGCGCTTTGCACAGGAGATACTGATTCCGCGCATTAGTTTTTCACGATTGAATGCCACGCGGGCACCATCCTGTTTTACGATTAGCGGGGTTGCCAATATTGGGCGTTCGTAGCTGCTGAAGCGTTGCTCACAACTCAGGCATTCACGCCGTCGCCGAATATTTCCCTGACTATCATGGGATGTATCTACAACTTTCGATGATTCGTGCTGACAAAAAGGACAACGCATTTCACCTTACTCCCGTCAAAAAAACACCAAACTGAACATTTGTCTCACGCCAGATATGGCGATGTACCCCGCCGCGCCCCATATATTCGCGGGTTAGTGAGCGGAGATTCTAGCATAATAGTAAGGTCAGGGCAAGGGGACAACAGGTCTACTCAACCTTAAAATATCCAAACCGTAATTCCCCCCTTGAATCGGCTTGTTTTTGTGGAAAAAAATCGGATATATCTTGTCTAAATAAGAATTCAGGGGAAAATGCGGGAGTTCAAAATAATCTCAAGCTGCAATAAGCAGGTAAAAAGCAGAGAAGATATATCGCAAGAAAAGATTTACCGAATTTTTCATGCAAAATATGTATGGCAGATGATAAATAGCCAATTAGATATTATTCCAGTGCATCTTCAGCGACAAATACATTTGTGGAGTTCAACATTTCCAGAAATACCTCTTCGTAGAGAATTTCCTGTTCATCCGCATGGCTTAATAAAAGAACCAGAATAGCATCGTATCCCGATTGAGCATAGGCAATATCCACTGGTAGTGCGATCAGCGATGTTTTGTATAGCTCCCAGGTTAGTCCATTTGCTTCTACTTCACCAACTATATGCGGAAAACTATCTAATCCTATCCCCTCAAAATCTCCTACGATAATGCCCATCAGCGTATCAAAATCAAGCCCGACCTGCATTACGCTAACGCTGGTCATATCCCAGGTGGATGATTCTCTACGAAAAGTAGCAGAGTCTCCATCTCTGGTCCAACTCAGGGGGGCGACAGTAACAATTCCAGATAATTCACTGGCTATCGGAATCAAATTGAGCGGTGGCTCTCCTTCATAGGGAACAGAAAATTCGGGAGAGGGCATATCTGCTGCACAAGAAGTGTCAGGCACCATTTCTGGGTTAGCCAAAAAACTTTGAAGAATTTTCTGAGGGCAGACAGAATTTTGACTAAAGGCAACACCATGCCCCTGCCCGGGAAACTCGACGTATATTGAGCGGCTCAACCGCGCTGAGACCTGCTTTGCCCAAAAAGGCGGAGTCGTTGAATCGTATTCCCCTGCCATAACCAGCGTTGGGATGTCGCCAGAGACAGCATCATTTTCGTTTGGCCGGATTCCTTCAACCTGCCAGGTATCACAAAGATCAAATATAAAATTTGGGTCACCATAAACCCAGGACAAACCAATCGCTTCAGTGTCGGGATAGGAGGCCAGGTCATCGCCAACTTCTTTTGGTGTAGAGGCGTAGACTTGCTCGCGACAATTAATAGAAAGGTATGATCCAAGATTGATATCGTTTACCGCATTTACAGGAAAAGATAAAATAAAACCAAGCATATTTGTTTCTCCCGCCTTTGCACGCTCAATTGCCTGAGGAATAACTCCTTGAAGATCAGGATCACGCATCGCCCATAATATTGTACTCATAAATTCCACACCATTTACGCTATGGCTATAATCATCTTCATCATAGCCAAAAATGCTTGTATAGAGTGGTTTTTCCTGGAGCTGTTTCACTAATACCCGCAAATCATCTTCAAGATCAGGATAAGCAAAGCGACATTTCGAGCTCGCTGCGCAGCCAGCAAATAAAGTTTCCAGAGAGGCTTGTGCAATTTTTGCGCTTTCGTTAAAAACCCTGCCTTCAATTGGCAAAACTGAATCAAGAACAGCAGCAGATACGACCTCAGGATTTTCGCGCATGACAACTTGTGCCAATCGCGTGCCGTAGGATACCCCAAAAAGTATGGCTTCTTCGTACCCCAGGGTCAAAATTACATCTTTAACATCTGCTGCGTTTTCCATTGTATTATAGGATGATAGATGTACACCCTGCGAAACCAATCTATCCCTACAATCCTCAAATGCCGTTAAGTATTGCTCTTCTCTACTCTCCAGGGAAATTTCATCGGCAGCATCAGCCTCGTAAATTTCATCTAGTTGGGGGCAATCAAGGTTCGGTTCAGAAAGACCCATTCCGCGTTGATCTAATAGTATAAAATCACGTTCTGCTACAAAAGGGGCAATAGTCCAATAAAAATATTTGCTCATGAACTCAATGGCCTCCTGCCCCGGACCTCCCTGTAAATAAATAACAGGCGTTGCGGAATTATCGGTACCACGATATATAGCCACCGCCAAACGAATTCTTTTTTCCACATCCCCATAGCGATTCTCAGGGACAATTACGAAACCACAATCCACCTTTGTACCCTCAGGAATTTCAAAACTACACTCAGATGGTTCAAATTCAGATAAATAACCCTTCGCATCCAACGCAGAAAAAGGTAATGGCGTCGCTGTAGGAATTATCGTTGCTATTGGGGTCGGTGAGGAATAAGGTGTAACAGTGGATGGCAATATGGCCAAATTTATTTCATCCATCAATTCAGTTTGCAGTAAATAAAAAGTAAAAACACCTGCGATAGAAAAAACAGCAATTATACCCAGGATGGCTAATATAACTTTTTGTCCTCTTTTTATATTTTTCCCGGGTTTGCTGAAACTCTTTTCTTCACTATCATCAACATCCCCAGCTAAATTTTCCTTATCCACAGGCTCCTCAAAAAAATATGGGGGCTTTTTATCAGAACCGGACTCTTCCTCACCGCCCTCTTGAAAAACAGAACTATCAGGTTCAGCAGAACGGGGAAATGTTGTTTCAGTTTCAGGAAATAAGGTTGATGTGGGAACCGGCTCAAATATAGATGGGGGGTTTATCCTGGGGGTTTCAGGCTTCAGGTAGCCTATCAGCTCCAATTCTTCCCGCGCTTCAATGTGATCAGGAGAAATTTTTAATACCCACCGAAAACAATAGATCTTCTTTTCAGAAGATGACACGGATTTTCCCAGCCAATACCAACCCTCAGCTGATCGAGGATCCGCCTGTACAACCTGGGCAAGCAACGATGCCGCCCTCGTGCTATCCCCTGACTTCCAGGCGGAAATTCCTTCCAGCAAAAGTTTTTCTATGGTCATATTCGCTTCCCCTCAAATGATATTTGGGTAAGGTCTTCACGATTGTAACAAGGATTCCCATACCTTACAAATATCCGCTCAGATAGTATTTCTCCTATTAATTAAAAATATCATCAATACAAGATGGGGATAATTGGCGGATTTTTTTAAATTTTTAGAGCTGACTAAATGCGATAATGGCAGCCAAGGCAAAAACCATTTTATCATGAGCTCATGGGAGCTAATTCCTTATTCTTTTTCTATTCAACAGCATCGTTCAAGAACGCCCAAATCAACCCAGCCGCTAACGCAAAACTGACACTGGCGACAAGCGTAATTGCTCCAAGACCACGCCATGCCCACAAGCTGGTGGTGAGAATAGGTCCAATAGCCAAACCAATCCCATTGCCCAGCGCAATCAACGCAAAAATGGTTGCCCGCGCATTCGGGGCCTGCTCCCCATACAAAGGGAATAATGCTACGATGGAATACTCGATCCAAAAAACGGTGGCAACCAAAAGAATCCGAATTACAAGCAGATTTTCGCGAGCCAGAGGGATGGAGGCAAACATGATCGCCGAAATAGCAACGCCGATCAAACTGGTCCGGCGTTTACCAAGACGATCAACAATTAGTCCCGCAAGAATCGCCCCCAACAGCTCTGCAATTCCAATTTGTTGCGCCATCAAACCCAGATCAAGAGCATCAAAACCAAAATCTGCACTCAGCCAGATACCCCAAAAAGTCATAAAAATGCCCACCCCGATAAAAAGCAGGATTGCCACGCCAAGCGATGCCTGGATATTTCTTTTTCGCAATAATTGCCTCATACCATTTTCTGCTTTTCCCCCTTGCGTACGTGACTTTGTTTCTGGCAAGTAAACCCAGGTCAAAATGGCAGCAACAATGCTCAATGCGCTTAGTCCAAAAAAGGGTGTCTGCCAACCATAGATATTGATCGCCCAGCCAATGACAGGCATCATCACCATCCCGGATACCGCAAAAGCAATATCGATGGATGCCAGAGCACGTCCGCGTCTTTCAAATGGAGCCAAATCGCTGATATATGCCTGTTGGGCGGGTAAGAAGGCGTTGACTGCCAAACCACAAAAAAGGATCGGGATTGCAGCCCACCATCCTGATGAGAAGGCAATTCCAACCAACCCCAAAGTCTGGGAAAGCAAGGCAAAAGCCATGATCTTGCGACGCCCATATCGATCGGCCAAGGTCCCAATCAGCGGGCTAAAAAATGCAGAGGCCGAACGAATCATCAAAAGCCAGCCAAAAACAGAAATGCTGACTTCCAGACCTTCAGAAAACTGGGGGACAAAGGGGTAAAGCATCCGAAAACTTGTATCAACGATCAAACGAATGCTAAAAAGTGAGGCGATCAACCCCAATCCCAACCCAAAGAAATTCGTCGCTTTTGCCCCGAGGCTATCCTTACTGGTTACCGGCCCCAATGAAACCTCCCTTTAATTAATCCGCAAAGAAACCTATAAAGAATCTGTCTTTGCAGCCATGATGAAATCGTTTTTGTGTAACCCGTTAATCGCGTAGGTCCACCACTGGATTTTCACGCTCCCCCATTCGGTAATTATTCGCGGATGATGACCTTCCCTTTCAGCTTCTTCCCCCACACGATTTGTGAATTCCAGGGCATTTCTAAAGTTCTTGAAAGAGAAACTTCTTTCCAGTCTCTGGACACCATCTACTTCGATCAATTGCCAATCTGGCACCTCAGGTAAAAGCATCGCAATTTCAAGGGAGGGCAATGTTGGTGTATCTCCATGGCAGGCCACACAACTAAATTCGTTTAGCTTTTTCATTATAGTTCCAATATTCTTAAAACATAATCCCGCCACGAAGGACGAGATTTTTCAGTCATATAATTTTCACTGTAATTGAGACAGCTTATCCAGTGATGGCAAATGGACCCGCAGCACACGTCGACCCGAGGCAAGCAACGCAGAAAAATCGCCAAGAGTCTGTGCCCGTTCAAGTGTGCCAAAACTCATTCCCTGTGCTGGAATCTCTATATCAGTCTCCGCATCCATCGTGATCTGGATAAAAATTCCATTATTCGCCCCGCCCTTATGCAGCTGACCCGTCGAGTGCAGGAAGCGTGGACCATATCCGAGCGTGGTCGCAAGTCCGGTTTTACCCTGGATAAAATCACGAAGCTTTTTGAGGGATGCGCCTGTTTGCGGATTGCGTGGCAAATAAGCCTGGAGGGCAACATAATCACTTTCCTGCCCCTGTGCCAAAAAGGAATCAAACGCGGAGCTCAGGTCTGCCTCCCTTATCTCAAAATCTGCATAGAGTTTGACGCCATCCTGCTCCCAAACGGGTTGCCCCTCATCCAACATGCCATTCTGGTTATACGCATCAATTTGGGCTCGCGCTTCGATCTTTGCGGCCTCAACATTGGGCTGGTCAAAGGCATTTACCCCGAGAATATGACAGGCGATGGCCGTTGCGTATTCCCAGCGATAAAACTCTGTGAAGAGTGAATAGTGATTCGTGATGGGGATTACTACGATTGGATGGTTTTGCACTCCAAGCTGCTTAATTAATTCATCATGCGCGCCATCCTGGCGGAGATAAACAAAGAGGCGATCTTCTTCGTATTTATCTGCAGCAAGGAGGGATTCACCATCCACCGGGATAATCCCCTTCCCCTCTTTGCCGGTCGATTCCGCGATGAGCTGCTCTGCCCAGGCGCCGAATGAATTAAAGGAAGTATCTGTGATCAGGGTTAATTTATCACGACCAGCCAGAGCGGCTTCCCCCATCACTGCCCCCAATAATATGCCGGGATTGTTGGCTGACCCACCCTTCGTCTGCGCTTCGCTTCGCTCAGAGACTGCACAGTGAGCCATCATCTCTGCTGCAGAATCCAAAGCGCGATCCAGATCAACCCCCATCAGCGCGGCGGGAACAAGACCGAAGGCAGTCAGCGCAGAGTAGCGTCCGCCTACGTTTGAATCGGCAAGGAAAATCTTGCGGAAATTGCTTTCCCTGGCAAGTTTCTCCAGACCGGATCCAGCATCGGTGATGGCAATGAAGCGACTCCCATCACCGCCGCTTTGCTCCCAGAAATAGTAAAACGCAGACATGGTCTCTGCCGTGCCGCCAGATTTGCTGGCAACGATATAGAGAGTCTCAGTTGGCGGGAAGTTTTGCGCGGCTTCGGCAACCTGGGCAGGATCGGTTGAATCCAGGATGGCAAATTTTCCAGGTTTAAGGTTGAAGATTAATGACATCACTTCGGGGCCGAGGGAGGAGCCACCCATCCCGAGTAATAATGTCTTTGTAATTCCTGAATCTTTGACTTCCTGAGCAAAGGCTGTTGCTTCTTTTGCTAAATCACGGGATGTCTCTGGCAGATCAAGCCAGCCAAGGCGATGTTTGACCTCAGCTTGTCCTACGGGATCATCCGTCCACAGGGTCGGGTCATGCGCCCATAGACGGGAATTAACGGAATCAGCTTTGAGTTGGGCGATCCGCTTGGAGACGGAAGCCTGCAATTCTTTAAGCTGCGTCACGTCGTCGCTCCTCAATTGTTTCCAGGAGACCGGTAAATGCATCCGCAAATGCTTTGACACCCTGGTCTTCCAAATCCTGCGTTGCCTGATCCAGAGAAATGCCAGCCGCTTCCAGGTCGGCGATGGCTTGATACGCCCCATCAAGATCACGGGTCAGAGTCACAGACGCTGTGCCATGATCCTTGAATGCCTCGAGGGTTTTCGGCGGGACAGTGTTGACCGTCGCCGGCCCGATCAACTCATCAATATAGAGCGTGTCAGGGTATGAGGGATCTTTGGTACTGGTGGAAGCCCAAAGCGGACGCTGATAGTTTGCACGAGCAAGCTGAAGTTTGCCAAACCGAACACCGCTGGTAATCTCCTGGAAAGCCTCAAAGGCTAATTTGGCATTCGCGATGGCAATTTTTCCGCGCAAGGGCGAATTGGCGGGAAGCTGTTTATCAATAATGCTATCCAGGCGGGAGATGAAGAAAGATGCCACAGAATGGACGCGCTCAATGCTGCCCTCATTATTTTCGGCAAGAATGCGATCCTCAAGACCAGACATATAAGCATCCATCACTTCGCGGTATCGTTCAATCGAAAAGATAAGGGTGACGTTGACATTGATCCCTGCCGCAATCGTCTGGCGTATGGCCGGGAGGCCTGCCTTTGTGGCCGGAATTTTGATCATCAAATTAGGGCGATTGACCCGCTCCCAGAGTTCCGCCGCCTGTGTGACAGTGCCTTTGGTTTCGTTTGCCAAATAAGGGCTGACCTCGAGCGAAACGTAGCCATCACCACCTTCGCTTTCTTCATAAAGAGCTGTAAATATATCGCAGGCATCCTGGATATCTTTAATCGCCAGTTCCCAGAAGATCGATTCAGCGTCCTCGCCTGCCTTTGCCATTGGAATTAGGGCAGCATCGTAATCGTTCGATTTTGCAATGGCGTTCTGAAAAATGCTCGGGTTGGATGTCACACCGCGAATATCGCCGCGTTCGATCATCGCAGCCAGTTCACCGTTTTCCAATAGTTTTCGCTGGATATTATCGTACCAAATGGATTGACCAAAGCTGGTTAGTTCTTTTATGGGGTTCATAGATTCACCGTTTCGATTGTAAAAATGTTTGAATGTTCAAAGGTTAAAATGTTAGAAGGTTAGACTTCGTAGGTATCAAAACCTTCGCGTACCTGGCGTGATTTAGGGTGGCTTTCAAGATAAGCAATAAATCTGGCAATTTGGCCAGATGCTCTTTCTACAAGGGTAAATGCCTTTTTGAAATCATTTTCTGAAATATATTCAAGATCGCGCGTGACATAAAGTTGAGACCGCACTTCTCCCGCAGAGGCTTTTGCGTATCCAAGATATTTTATAAATTGCGGCTGAGTTTTGCTCTCAAAACCTTCAGCGATATTGCTCATCACCGAAACTGAAGCACGACGAATTTGATCTCTCAATCCAAAAATCTCGTTCAAATTTTCCTTGGTTTGACATGGCATAGATCAGTTTCGTTAATTCACGTGCTGTTTTCCACGCTTCAATTTCTTCAAATCGCCGAATGGTCGGCATAATGCTCCTGCTCCAAAATGAGTTTTTTTAGATTGATATTTTCCAAGTTTGAAACCCCAACATTCAAACCATTCAACTTTCCAACTTTCGAACTTTTTTTACTCTCCTTGCATGTCGTTCTTCCCCGGGGTCATTTCCGAGGAATCGCGCACCCAAAAAAGCTGCCACAATTTCCTTTACTGGCTCAGGCCCAATAATTCTTGCGCCCAGGCAAAGCACATTCATATCGTCATGTTCCACTCCCTGATGCGCCGAATAGGTATCATGGCAAATCCCTGCATAAACACCCTGCATTTTATTGGCAGCGATATTCGCGCCCACACCCGATCCGCACAGCAGGATTCCACGTTGGGCCCCGCCGGCCTGGATCACGCGTCCGAGCTTTTCTGCAAAATCAGGATAATCCACACTTTCCATGCTATCCGTACCAAGATCAATTGGCTCATGCCCCGCTGCTCGAACAACATCTATCAATGTCTGCTTGAGAGGATAACCGCCATGATCGCAAGCTATTGCTATTTTCATTTTCACCTTTAATTCAGTCTCAAAATGCCAAATATGATCAGAACAATCCCTGTCGCCGCATATATCACACGAGAAGTTTTCCTGCTAAATCTCGGAGTTTCAGATTTCTCAATATCCATTCCCAAATATGCTGCACGCAATCCATAAAGTCCCGCGCCAATCAAAATAAAACCGTATAGGGTATTGAAATCCATTTATTTAAGAATCTCACGTGTACGTGCAATTACATTTTCAACCGTGAAACCGTATTCTTCAAAGATCCTTTCCGCAGGAGCGGAGGCGCCATACCCTTCGATGGATAGAACGCCGCCTTCCGTGCCAACATATTTCCACCAGCCCTGCGCGATCCCAACTTCAACAGCAAGCCGTTTTTTCACTTGCGGCGGGAAAACAGACTCGCGGTAGGCTTGCTCTTGTTTCTCGAAGATTTCCAGCGATGGGACGGAAACCACACGCACAGCCAGACCCTCTTCTGCCAGTTTCTCTCCCGCAGCCAGGATCAGGCTGACTTCCGAGCCTGAGGCCATCAGAATTATTTCGGGATCATCCCCAAAATCTTTAAGGATATAAGCGCCCTTCTCGAGCTGAATTGGGTAGGCCAGGGTCGGCAAATTTTGGCGCGTAAGAACAAGCGCCGTTGGGCCTTTTCGATTCTCAATCGCAAATTTCCATGCCTGGGCTGTTTCATTCGCATCTGCGGGACGGATAAGGGTCAATCCCGGGATGGCCCTCAAGGCCGCCAAATGCTCAACCGGCTGGTGTGTGGGCCCGTCTTCTCCAACGCCGATGCTATCATGCGTGAAGACCCAGATCGCCGGATATTTTGAGAGCGCAGAAATACGCAAAGCGCCGCGCATATAATCCGAGAAGACGAGGAAGGTTCCGCCATAGGGAATGATCCCGCCATGAACGGCCATCCCATTGACAATAGCTCCCATTCCGTGTTCGCGTACTCCAAAGTGGAAGTTACGACCTTCTGGAGTTTCTGAGGAGAAAGCCTCGTAACCATCCAGCCAGGTTTTATTCGAGGGGGCCAGGTCAGCAGAGCCGCCGATCAACTCGGGGAGGCTCTCAGCGAGGGCATTCAAGACCTTGCCGGAAGCCACACGGGATGCGATCCCTTTCGGATCTGCTTCAAAGGTGGGAAGAGCATCCCGCCAGTTGTCAGGGAGTACCCCCGCAATCCTGCGTTTTAATTCCTTGCCCTTTTCCGGTGCGATACGGTTATAGGCTTCAAAGCTCATCTTCCAATCGGCTTCAAATTCACGCCCCTGTGAAAGGGCTTCACGATAATGGTCAAGGACGTCGTCTGGGATGTGGAAACGGGGCTCTACGGGCCAGGATAAATTCTCTTTGGCGGCGGCAAGTTCCTCGTCCCCGAGCGGGGAGCCGTGAACACCGTGCGTACCCTGTTTATTTGGGGAACCATATCCAATAATCGTCCGACATAAAATGATCGAGGGACGCGGATCCGCTTTTGCCATCCTGATCGCTGCGTCGATCACCTTCACATCGTTGCCGTCTTTGACTGTTTGCACATGCCAGCCATAAGATTCAAAACGGGCAGCGCGATTTTCAGTAAAGGCTAAATCAGTCGAACCATCAATCGAGATATGGTTATCATCGTAGAGATAAATCATTTTGCCCAGTTTAAGATGCCCCGCAAGCGAAGCGGCTTCAGAGGCAACGCCTTCCATCAGATCACCATCGGTGACGATTGCATAGGTATAGTGATCGACGATCTTATGACCGGGCTGATTGAATTGTGCGGCGAGATGGGCTTCGGCAATCGCAAATCCAACCCCGTTGGCAAATCCCTGACCCAGCGGGCCGGTGGTGACTTCAACACCGGGAGTATGCCCGTATTCAGGATGACCGGGAGTTAGGCTTCCCCACTGCCGGAAATTCCTAAGATCATCGAGAGAGAGCTTATAACCGGTGAGATGTAGCAGGGAGTAAAGCAGCATTGAGCCATGCCCGCCAGAAAGAATAAAACGATCACGGTCAAACCAATTCGGGTTTTTCGGGTTATGGCGCAGATGGCGCGTCCAAATTGTGTAGGCCATCGCTGCCGCACCCATCGGCAAGCCGGGGTGCCCTGAATTGGCTTGCTGGATGGCATCCGCCGAAAGAAAACGGAGGGCGTTGATCGAGCGTTCCTGAAGTGTGTCTGTTGTCATATGGCCTCTATATTTGATTGATAATAACCCGGTTATTTTACCATTTACGCTCTTTGAGAGTATTTAACTGCTCCATCGATGGGATGGTATAGCGGATACGATCCTTACGAAAATGCGGTGTTCTTTTTAGAAAGCAGGATCAAGCGAAAGATTATCTGGAATGGATGAAAAAACTTCGCAAAAGAAAAAGCGGAGTTATTGGTTTATGCCCGCAATTCGGCTAATTTTTCCCTGACCTTATCGGCGTGTTTCACTTCGCCATCTGGCTGCGTTACGCGAACATTTACCTTTTTCCAAAGGGCGGCGATCTTGCCATCCGGCGAGACGATAAAGGTCGAGCGGATCACGCCGACAATTTCCTCGCCATAATTGATCTTCGTTCCCCAGCCTCCATAGGCCTCATGGACAGAATGATCGGGATCACTGAGCAGGGAAATTCCCAAATTATATTTGCTCATAAATTTCTGATGAGCATCAGCATCATCACGACTGATGCCAACTATCTCGGCATTTAGTCCTGCGAATTCATTTTTGCTGTCGGTAAAATCACAGGCTTCCTTGGTACAACCGGGGGTGTCGTCCTTCGGATAAAAATAGACCACCAGCCATTTTCCTGAATAATCACTCAACGAGACCATCTTTCCATTTTCGTCGGGGAGGGTGAAATCCGGGGCCTTATCACCAATATTTAACATTTTAACACTCCTTTGTGAATATAAAAAGCGCCCTCCTCTGGCTGCCCCCGTATCCGGTAGGAGAACAGGTGGGGGATCAAATCAATACCTGGATTTCAACTCGGTTACGGGGAAATAGATTTTCCCTTCAGCCTCATCACCGAGGGAGGTCGTGTCTTCAGGGTTTTCAGATACCAGCCAGGCCGTATACGCGGCGAGGAGCGCGTTCAGCTGAGTGGAAATATAAATCTGCTCCACGGGTAAGACCCCCTGTCGCAAGCGATGCCGGGTGATCTCCTCGAAGAATTCCATCGGATCATGGATTTGCAGACCTTCACCGTACAAGATTGTCTGTCGTTGCAAACGTCCTTCAAGGGCTGAGATCGGGAGCAGGTTTCCATCCGCCATTGCAATGAATGCCGCCTGGGGGTGTGTTTCCAGCACCTGATATTTTGCATCTTCGCCAGGGAAGGATAGAAAACCCAGCCCGGTCAACTTTTCGTAGAGGGCAAAGCCGGATCGCATCCAGGAGGGACAAAGTTCGGCGCGGGAGGGTGTCCCGGCAACCTTGATACCGCGCTGATGTAATTCGTATTCTGCCATCCGTATATCGGCGCCGCGTAAAGGGGATTTTTCACTCGTTAAACTCTCTGACTCGAGCAGCGCTCGCACGCGTCCCTGATTCGGTCTCGCGGGTGCATTGATCGCCACATATGCACCCGCCTGTCCCCCAACAAAGCTAAGAATATCCTCCAGCTCGCCAGCTGCCAATGCCAGCAATTTTAAGTCCGCATTGAGGGCTGCATAAGTAAAGGCCTTGCGACCAGTCAGGTCAATGCCTATATATGAGGTTTGGTTAAAAAACATAGTAAGATAGTACCCTGTGAACGCGACAATACAGTATCAGTGTAGACTAAAATGGAGAGATATGCAACCCACTCGTAGAAGACTTCTGTTTATCGGCATTTTGGCGCTGGGGCTGATCTGGACTTTAATCAGCGCGGATAAAATCGGCAGCACTACAGCAGGATTGATCCCTGCCCCACAAAAAGGATTTCTTGCTCCCGATTTTACACTGGAAACATTGGATGGTAATTCAATTACGCTCTCAGACTTGCGCGGGCGTGTGGTTTTGGTTAACTTCTGGGCCTCGTGGTGTCCTCCCTGTCGTGCAGAGATGCCCGCTTTCCAGCAAGCCTTTCAGGATTATCATGGGCAGGGTTTTGAAATTCTGGCAGTTAACGCAACAGCCCAGGACAACCTCAGAGATATTGCTGCCTTTGTTGAAGAATATAATTTAAGTTTTCCGATAGCCCTCGATGCTGATGGCTCGGTCAACGAAAAATATCAGGTGCGCTCGCTGCCAACCTCCTATTTTGTTGATAAAGAGGGAATTATCAGCGAAGTCGTCATCGGCGGACCGATCAGCGAGGCGCTGGTTCGCGCCCGCATAGAAGAATTGCTCAAGGAGTAGCATGTTTCCTGTCATTCAAATTGGCCCACTGGCCCTGCAAACGCCTGGTTTGATCATCCTAATCTCGCTCTGGGTCGGTATCACACTCACCGAAAAGAGTGCGAAAGCCTATAAAGTTTCAGCTGACATGCTCTCAAGTCTCATCATGACCGCATTAATTTCAGGCGTGATCGGTGGACGGATTGCCTACGTGGCACGATATCCAAATGCTTTTACCAGCAATCCACTAAATCTGATCTCTCTGAACCCCGGTCTTTTCGACCTTGTCGGCGGGATTGCGGCAGGGGTCATCGGCGCGGTTATTTACGGGCAACGCAAAAATCTGCCCTTGTGGAACACATTGGATGCACTGGTCCCATTTTTCGGGATGCTGGCAATCGGCCTGGCACTCTCCAACCTTTCATCCGGGAACGCTTTCGGGATCGAGACTGATCTTCCATGGGGGATCGAACTTTGGGGACTAAAGCGGCATCCAACCCAGATCTATGAAATGCTGGCAGCCTTTGTGACCCTGAGCTTGCTCTGGCCGCCCAAAGAGGATCCCCAGCCCCGAGCTGGCGTCAGCTTCGTCACCTTTATCACCTTTACGGCTGGGTATCGTCTTTTCCTTGAAGCTTTCCGCGGCGACAGCGCCCTGATCTTCGGGGGTATCCGCTCGGCGCAGGTGGTGGCTTTGATCATCCTGGCAGGTGCGCTGTGGCTCCTGGATAGAAGAAAACCCCTTTCTCAAAATAGAAAGTAAAAATCATTAAAGGTCTCCCATCTTAGCAAAACAGCGGCAATTTAATATGCTATAAATACCTAATGAAAATACATGCACTGACTACGGAAGAAATGATCGAAGTAGACCGCCTGATGATCGAGGTGTACGGGATCAGCCTTTTGCAAATGATGGAAAATGCCGGCAGAAATCTCGCTGAATTAGCCTTCCGAATGTTAAAAAATGCAGGGTATGGAAAAACTGTTGCAATTTTATGCGGGGGCGGGAATAACGGTGGCGGAGGGATGGTCGCGGCCCGTCATTTGCATAATCGCGGTGTGGATGTAAATCTGCTGCGCGTGGGAAGGACATTGAAGGATGTTCCGGATCACCAATGGAAAATTCTCACTCAAATGGGATTACGGGACGACCCCGATTTCAACCTGGAAGGCACGGACCTGATCATCGACGCAATAATCGGCTACGGGCTGAAAGGGAATCCACGCCCGGATGTAGCAACTTTTATCGAGCGGGTAAATGCCTCAGGGAAGCCGGTTTTGTCACTGGACGCTCCCTCGGGGCTGGATACAACCTCGGGATCACCAGGCAAGCCCTGCATCCGGGCGAACGCCACGCTGACCCTGGCTCTGCCCAAAGTTGGGCTGCTATCCGCATCCGCAAAAGATGTGGTCGGCGATCTTTATCTGGCAGATATCAGCGTCCCTCCTGAGTTATACGGCCATCTCGGGATTGATATTGGGCCACTTTTTTTAGAAGATGGTATTATCAAAATTCAGGAGAATAGCATGTCTGATCTGTATACAAAGTCACCCTCAACGATCATTGTTTATAGCACCGTCTGGTGCCCGGATTGTAAACGTGCCAAGCAGTTTTTCGGCGAACAGCGCGTAGCTTATGCCAATGTTGATATCGAGAAAGATTCCAAAGCGATGGCTTTTGTTGAGGAGATTAACGATGGCAAGCGGGTTGTGCCAACGATCATCTTCCCGGATGGTGAGATCATGACCGAGCCATCAAATGCCGAATTGGCGCAAAAGCTCAATCTGCAAACCAAAGCACAGCGCCCTTATTATGATGTAATTGTGATTGGCTCTGGTCCAGCCGGACTGACAGCTGCCTACTACATGGCCCGCGAAGGTCTCACCACGCTTGTTATTGAAAAGGGCGGTATCGGCGGACAGGTAGGCATCACCCAGATCCTGGATAATTTTCCCGGTTTTGACGAGGGTATTGCCGGAAGTGAATTTGCTGACAGGTTGGAGAAACAGGCCCGCCGTTTTGGGGTGGAAATCCTTCAGGCTCAATCAGTTGAAGACGTTTCGCAAGAAGGGAATGATATTTGCATAACCACCAGTGACGGCACATCCTACGGAGCAAAGGCAGTCCTGCTCGCGACTGGCGCCAGCTACCGCCGCATGAATATTCCCGGGGAAGAAAAATTGATCGGCACCAATGTTCATTTTTGCGCCACTTGTGATGGGGCTTTCTATAAAGGTAAAAAGGTACTTGTCATTGGTGGTGGCAACAGCGGATTTGAAGAAGGCATTTTCCTGACCAAATTTGCTTCGCAGGTAGACATTGTCGAATTTTCGCCCAGTGCCAAAGCCAGCCAGATCTTACAGGACAAGGTCGCAGGAATGAAAAATATGTCCGTCACCCTTAATCATGCTGTCAAGGAATTGCGCGGAGAAAATTCGCTTGAGACAATTGTTGTCGAAGACCGCAAAACCGGTGAAATAAAAGAATGGGACTATGACGGTATTTTCGTCTTTATCGGACTAACACCCAACAGTCAGCTTATTAAAGGCAAAGCTGACCTGGATAAATTTGACTTTATCAAGACCGACAGAATGATGAGTTCTCTGCCGGGTGTTTTTGCTGCCGGTGACGTACGTGATGGCTCTACAAAACAGGCTGCCTCTGCCGCAGGTGAAGGGGCTTCAGCAGCAATCATGATTCGTGAATATTTAAATAAGCAAGGATACTAAAAAATGAATGATAATTTATACTCTCGTGAACCAAAACAAATTATTCTTTATGGAGTAACCTGGTGCTCAGATTGTGTTCGGGCTAAAAGTGTATTGGCGGAAAAGAAAATAGAATATCTTGAGATCAATATTGATAACGACTCAAAAGCTGCGGATTTTGTTAAAGAGGTCAATGGCGGCAGTAGAAGTGTCCCGACAATTATTTTTCCCGATGGGACAGTTTTAGTTGAGCCATCAAATAACGAACTTTCGGCCAAACTTAAATAGACCTCCTGCAAAAGTCCCTTTTTGACACTGCTCTAGCCGTCGTCCTTTGCGTAGCATCCGTTAGGGCGGCGGCGGGGACGCCGCCGGGAGCACATATGCAAGAGGTCTACTATAAAAAGAGCGGGAAGAATTTATCTTCCCGCTCTTTTTATTTATAGGACTTACGCATTTTTATAGTCCTACTCCCAATGCTCTGCGTTGGGGGATTGTAGGCAAGCTACAACGCAGAGCGTTGCAGCGAGAAAAAAGGTATTTTGCGTAAGTCCTGATTTAATTAGAACTACCCTTAAGCTTTAATTCGCACCAAACCCTGTTTTTCAGGAAATTTACCAACCACCTCTTCGTAAAACTCCCGCAGAATTTTCATATCTGCCTTCAAATTATCTGAGGGGATAAAATACCCGCCGATACCGCAAATCTTTTTTGAGTAATCCAGAAAAGCCATTGCTACAGAAATATGAGCATCCTTGGCAATATGATAAAAACCCGTCTTCCAATGGTCAACGTAATCTCTCGTTCCCTCTGGGGCAAGGGCAATGACCAGCTCTTTGCTATTGTTATAAATGTCTACAACCTGCCCAACAAAATTTTCGCGGGCGCCACGTACCACAGAGATGCCACCCAACCAGCGCATGATTGGACCAGCGAACCCTTTGAAGAGAGAATCTTTGCCAATCCAACGCGGCCTTAGTCCCAATCCGGCCATCATAAAAAAACCGATCGCCCAATCCCAATTCGAGGTATGATGTGCACCAACAAGAATATATTTAGGTTCAGGGGGAGTATCGTCAACCAGCCTCCAGCCAACCAGCCGCAATATAAATCGTGCAGAATGCTGCCACCAGCGCTTTTTTTTCGCGATCAAATTTCTATCCTTTTATTTCGTTTCCTTTGGTAAAAAACGGACCTGTCCTTGCTCGTGGGGGAATTTACCGATCTTGTCGGCAAAAAAATCCTGTAAGATTTTAATATCTTTTTCAATATCGCCACAGGGATAAAAATATCCGCCGACACCGCAAGATTTGCGTGAATAATCCAAATAACACATCGCGATCGGAATATTCGCGCCTTCAGCGATATGATAAAAACCCGTTTTCCAATGATCTACAAAACGGCGGGTGCCTTCCGGAGCAATCGTGATAACCATCTCTTTACGCTCGTTATACAGGTCGACAATTTGCTCAACAAAATTCTTGCGCGCCCCGCGTTCGACAGGAATACCGCCCAGTCCGCGCATCACCCAACCCTGTGGTCCCTTAAAAAGAGAGGCCTTCCCGATCCAGCGTAACCTGAGACCCAGCGCGGCCATCATCAACAAGGCAATTGGCAGATCCCAATTGGAGGTGTGATGCGCACCAACCAGCAGATATTTTTGCACAGAGGGTAACTCAGATACCAAACTCCACCCAAACAAGTTAAGCGTATATTTCGCACTTCGCTGCCAGATATAGTTAATAACTTTAGTTTCGCCAAAATAAGATGAGCATTGGAAATCTGGTAGGATAAGTTT
>JACKQG010002489.1_pt1 | contig 24008 bp, 17 predicted proteins | sample 8237621 | NCBI WGS metagenome assembly JACKQG01 (sample SAMN15677084, study PRJNA649215) | marine metagenome | biome: marine; feature: Black Sea; material: saline water; isolation source: suspended particulate matter (SPM) from the Black Sea western gyre | collected 2013-06-09/2013-06-10 | depth... | reverse complement strand
ATTGGTGGGGAAGGAGAGATTTGAACTCTCACGGGCTAGGCCCACGTGATCCTAAATCACGCTCGTCTGCCAATTCCGACACTTCCCCCTGATTTCCAAGAGTATTATACTGCCAACGGAGCGATTTTGCAAGTTCAGACTTGCTCGCTCTCTCACCTCCGACCGAATTCGCGCGCCAGTTGCTCGGCGCTCAAATGGATCATGGTCGGGCGGCCGTGGGGACAGGTGCGCGGCATGGCCGTCTCCTCCAATTGACGGATAAGATCGCGCATCTCCTCCTGGGAGAGGGTCTTTCCAGCCCGAACTGCGCTGTGACAGACCAGGCTGATCAACGCTTGCTCGGCAGTGGAAACGGCCTCCTCACCCGCTCCTGCTGCCCCGCCCTCGGCCAACCCATCAACGATCTCGACGATGGCCTGACCGATGTCACCCTGGGCCAGCATGGTCGGTACGGCCCGCACCAGATATGTCTCCCCGCCGAAAGGCTCAATGTCAAAACCTAACTGGTTCAATAACTCCAGGTTTTCCCCACCAATCACCCCTGTCTGGAAGGGCAACTCAATGGTTAAAGGTTCCAGCAGCGCTTGCGAGGCGATGGCCATTTTAGCTCGCTCGGCCATGAGCCGTTCGTAGAGCACCCGCTCGTGGGCGGTGTGCTGGTCAATGAGATACAGCCCCTCAGGCCCCTCGGCGATAATGTAGGTCTGAGCTATCTGTCCCAGCACCCGCAAGGGCGGAAGTTTGGCAGGCTCAGGAAACTCAAAAGCCGACGGCGCTTGAATCCCGGCCGCTTTCGCCTGGGCGCCCACTTCGACCAACCTGCGCCGCCTCTCCATGTCCGCTGCGGGCCCGTCCTGAGCCTGGCCGAAGGGCCACTGCGAGGGGAGGCCCGTCATGCTGGGGATCGCCGCCTGATCAACCAGGGTGCGGCGCACGGCCTTCTGGACGGCAGTGAAGACCGCGTTGCTGTCCAGGAATCTGACCTCGCTCTTAGTAGGGTGGACGTTGATGTCAACCTGAGAGGGGGCCAACCCCAGGCGAAGAACGACGATCGGGTGGCGGCGCGTGGGCAGCAGGGTATGGTAGGCTTCGCTCACGGCATAACTGAGCATGCGATCCTGCACCCAGCGGCCGTTGACGAAGAAGGTCAGGTAGCTGCGGTTGGCTCGATGCAGGGAGGGAGAGCTGATGTAGCCGTATACGGCTATTGGTTCCAGGTTCGATGTTCCGGGTTTCAAGCGGTGTCCTGAGCCTGTCGAAGGATCGTCCGCCTTAGGATCTTGGACTTCTAGCATTTGCTGCGCCACTTCCAGTCCATAGGCTTTGATCAGCACGTCGTACAGCTTACCAGTGCCCAGGGACTGAAAGGTCGGGCGTCCATCGTTTACGAGGCTGAAGCGCAGTTGGGGATAGGCCATACCGTAGCGATAGATCAAGCCGTCAATGTGCTTTCGCTCGGTGGCCTCGGCGCGCAGGAACTTCAGGCGGGCGGGGACATTGTAGAAGAGATTCTCTACCGTGATCACCGTACCCTGAGGGCAGCCCTTTTTCTGACGATGAGTGACCTGGCCGCCCTCCAGGCGCAACAGAGTGCCGACATCCTCCTCGGCTGTCCTGGTCACTATGGTCAACTGGCTCACGGCGGCGATGCTGGCCAAAGCCTCGCCCCGAAAGCCCAGGGTGGCAATGGAGGACAACTCCTCGACGCTGACGATTTTGCTGGTGGCGTGGCGAGCAAAGGCCAGCTCGACCTCGGCGGCGGGAATTCCCATCCCGTCGTCCATCACCCGCATCAGGCGGCGTCCCCCCTGGCGCACCTCGACCTTGATCTCCCTGGCCCCCGCGTCTATGGAGTTCTCGACCAGCTCTTTAACCCCGGAGGCCGGCCGCTCCACCACCTCGCCAGCGGCGATTTTAGCTGCTACTTCCTCGGACAGTACCCTGATGGGCATCAGAACCCCTCAACCTAATCAATCGTTACTCTGCTGACTATTTTACCACACAAGAGCTATTTTCACAAAGACGCTTGAGGAAAGGTCGAGTTGACGGTTAGGGGGAAGCAGGTTGTGACGAGGGCGCACGAAAGGCCCGACGCACGTAGGCCACACAGCGAGCCAACTGGCCCTTGACGCCAGGAGGCCACCAGATGCGCAGGGCGATGGGGCTGATCTCCAGGGTGATGGGGCCACAGTAGCCATCGGCGGCCAAACGGCCCAGGAGATCAGCCAGGGGCAGTTGGCCGTCGCCGGGTATCTGGTGGTGCTTGAGGTAAGTGTGCAGATAGGGAGTGTGGAAAGGCCAGGGGGGAGACCGCATGTCGCTGAGATGGACGTTCACTAACCGGTCAGCGAGGATGTGATATGCCTCGGCCAAACTGTAGCTCGAGGTGGCGGCATGAGCGGTATCCAGGACGAGAGGCAGGGCAAGCTCGTCGGCAAAGGCGCGCAAGTCGCGCAGGTCGCTCAGCGCGTAGCGCCGATCCTGGGGGCGGAAGAAGGCCCGGTTCTCTATGGCGATGCGCAGGCCGGCGCCCTCCGCGCGCTGCATACCCTTCGTCAACGCCTCCACGTAGCGCCGACCTCGATGATCGGTCAGGCTGCGAGCGTTAGGAGGATGCAGGGTGACATACCCCGCTCCAACCTCCTGTGCCAAATCAATCAACCTGGGAACGATAGTTCGGTAGTCAGACCAGCCAGGGAAGGGCAGGACGGGCGGGTGGAGGCTGAAGATGGTCAGGCCATAGCTCGCGGCCAGGCGGCGGATGTACCTACTGCCCCTCAACTCAACTTCGGGGCTGACCACCAACTCCACGCCGGCGAAACCGGACTCCCTTGCTATGTTAAAGATGGAGCGCAGAGGATAGATATAGATGCAGCCAGTGGACAGACTTAGTTCCATAAGTTCAAAGCCCAAAGCTCAAAGTTCAAACCCTTGGGATAGGCGAGGGTCTCCTGACCGAGCCGCCTCCGCCTCGGTCGGGAGGATTCTGTCGAAAAATACTGAACATAATTAAAGACCTTGCGAGTGAATATAAGCTCAATCACTACCTGGGCCGCCGAGAGAGACTGAATCGCGGGTTCTAGGTACCTTAACAACCTGTTGCCAACGCTTGTTGGGGTCTATTTAGGGCTGCCAGCACCCTGGTCAGCCGCTTCACGTTCACTGCAGCCCCGATGAACAGGTGCTGCAGACGCACTTTGGCCTTCCCGCGATAGCGGGCTCGGCGCGCCCCATGTTTGCGCACCATGGCGGAGATGGTGCCCTCGATGGCCGATCGCTGTTTCATCTCCTCTCGAAAGGCCTCTGTTTGCTGCTCCGCACGACGTGCGGTGAGTTGTTCATGATACGGGCTGATCTTCAAGGTTCGTCCATTCTTGCTCGAGGTACTTAACGCGGCCTCTGGCCGCAACCAAACACTGAGTTGCAAAACAGCCTGTCTTCTGGTATAACATAACGCAAATCTTGTAGGGTAATTCTATAGAACACCTCCTTCAGATAGGGATTTGGTTTGACCCTCATTATTCCTGATCTTACAGGAGGTGTCCAGTTGGGTGGGTTGAGTTCTCCCCAACTACAGCGATTCAGTTGGGTTGAGATTTCACATCTGACTTATTGCGGAATCCCCGTACATCTCCATATCCCAAACGTCCGCAGGGCTTAATCAAACGGTGAAAGTGAGAAGACTCCGGTATTCGAATCACACCCACAGTCTTCCCCTGAAGTTGGATCTCCTCAAAACACAGTTGCCTAAGTGGAGGGAGACAACGGCTGTTTACGATTTCTAGCAGCCAATCCTGGATTGCTTCCTCGAGCCGATGTCCGGCATATTTACTTACGAAGCTTCTTTGGGTAGGTTCTTTGTCGCTACTCCTCTGAACCCACCCGCACTTCTTGATTTGATGTGGGTGATGGCTCACCCTGATTATACCCCAATGGCAGCGTTTGCACAAATGAAAACTGCCCCACTTTCTTCACCTCGACTGGTGCTGGTGGGCGAGAAATGCGGGGCGGTGTCCTGGGCCTTGCTTTGACAGGATACACGTTCATGTTAAGAATTGCTCCTTTCCATACGGTTCTACCCGAACAAGCCTGCATGTGTGCCTGTCCTGATTAGAATAACCTCACTCTGCGCTAGCTCATAGATCAAAAGCCAATCTGGCTCAATGTGGCACTCTCGCGTACCTTCGTATTGTCCAACAAGAACATGGTCACAGTATTTGGCTTCGAGCTGTTGCCCACTGATGATCTTCTCAAGAACCTCTTTGAGCTTGCCCAAGTCTCTACCTCGCTTTTTCATGCGTTTAACATCTCTCTTGAACTGCGAGGTGCGTCTGATTGTTCTCATCAGATCTCCAAGTCTTCAAAGAGGTCGTCTATGCTGTCAAAGCTCTCGAGATTGCGCCGTGCCTTAGCATCCTCCAACGCCTTCTTTGTTAGTTCATTTGGAATCTTGACGCTAAAGGGCAACCCGCGCTGAAGATCAACCTGCTTATAGAACAACGTGATGGCTTGCGAGGTGGTCAGCCCAAGCTCTCCAAATATCTGCTCTGCATTGCGTTTGAGTGCGGGGTCAATCCTTGCCGAGATAACTGCGGTCTTAGCCATAACCATCTCCTTTCCTTTGTACTGCTAACGTACATACATTATACCCCAAAGGGGCCATTTGCACAAACGCACACCGCCTCGCTTCTTCACCTCGACCGGCGCCGGTGGGCGAAGAATGCGGGGCGGAGTGAGATTTGCATGATGCCGACAAGCCCAGCTAATAGGCGTCCTTGCTGGTGAAGGTGTTGAAGATGGTCATGAGGATGATCTTGAAGTCCAGGAGAAGAGACCAGTTCTCGATGTACCAGAGGTCGTACTTGGTTCTCTCGGCGATGGAGGTATCGCCCCGCAGGCCGTTGACCTGGGCCCAGCCGGTGAGGCCGGCCTTCTCACGATGCCTATCCATGTAGCGGGGGATGCTCCGCTTGAACTGCTCGACGAAGACAGGGCGCTCAGGCCGCGGCCCCACCATGCTCATCTCACCCACAAGGACGTTGACGAGTTGGGGCAGTTCGTCAATGGAGAAACGACGAATGAAGGCCCCCAACCTGGTGCGGCGTGGATCATCCTCGGTGGCCCAAACGGGACCCGTCTCGGCCTCGGCGTCTGTCCGCATGGAGCGAAATTTGATCACCCAAAAAGGTTTGGCATCCAGCCCCATGCGCACCTGGGCATAAAAGACAGGCCCCCGCGAGTCCAACTTGACCAAGGCAGCGACCAGCAGCAAAAGGGGCGATAGCACAACCAGGCCAAGCGCGCTGCCGATCAGGTCCACTGCCCTTTTGAGAGTCAGCCTCCAACCCCTGAGAGCGACATCTCTGACGGTTAGGAGGGGCAGCCCGCCGAGGTCGCCGATGCTGACCTGGGCAGCCATGATCTGGAAAACGTCGGGGTAAATCTTGATGCTCACTTTCCCCCGCTCGCAGAGGGAGATGATGGTCAGGATCTCCTCATGGGAAACTTCGGGCAAGGCAATGATGACCTCATCAATGGAATGTTCATCAATAAGAGATGGTAGATCACTGATCCGGCCCAAAACGGGGACTCCCATGACATTCTCTAAGTCACTGTCGTCTGCGAACCCCATCACTTCGTAGCCTAGACCCGGCAGGTAGAGAATCTTCTGTAAGATCATCTGCCCCACCTCGTCCGTGCCCACGATGAGCACCCTGGCTCCGCCCAGGCCTCGGGCTTGCAGAGCTTGCTGTACTTGACCGTGAGCAAAGCGCCCGACGCCAGCCAGGACGATGGTCAACAGCCAAGCGTAGAGAACCATGCCCCGCGAGTAGTCCAGCTCCAGAATGCTGTTCTTGAACATCAATGAACTCAGGGCAATGGCCAAGATGGTACCGACCGAAACAGAACCGAAGAGGGAATAGAATTCGTCAATGGAGGAGAGGGCTCGGGGGCGATGATACAACCGGTAAAAGAAAAAGACCGTTAGCATGGCCAGCACCTGGACCACCATCATCCCCAGGTAACCACGAAAAGGGCCGATGTCCATAGGAGGAGTCGGCCACTCGATCCGCTGGCGCAACACGTAGGCCAGATAAAAGGCCAAAGCGATGGCCGAAATATCAAGCACCACCAGGGAGATGGTGAAAAGCAATTTGGCCCTGCGCTTCATTTTGCCGCCTCCGCGTGAATCTTGGTCCGTGGGGAAGCCTTCACAAACTCGCGCAGCATGGCCAGGCTCCCCTGCAAGACGATGCCAGCGATGATCAGCCAGTGAAGCCAAAACGGAGTCTCGGCAGCGTAATGCTTGCGATAGAAAATGTCCATGGCGCGATAGAACTCGTAGCGAGCCCTGCGGCTGTGTTTGGTGGACGCCGCCTTAACGTGAAGCACTGTCACCTGGGGATTGTAGTAGATCTTCCACCCAGCTTTCCTGATCCGATAGGCCCAATCGAGGTCCTCGCCGTACATGAAGAAGGTCTCGTCCAATAGCCCTACCTGGCCGATGGCCTCGGCCCGCACCAGCATGAAGGCCCCCACCACCGAATCCACCTCGGTCAGCTCATCGGGATCGAGATAGGTAAGATTGTAGCGCCCGAAGCGGCGGCTTTGGGGGAAGAGTTTGCTCAGGCCCAACATGCGATAGAAGAACGCGCTCGGGGTGGGGAAGCCACGACGGCAGGCCAGGTCCAGGCTGCCGTCCTCGCGCACCAGTCTGGGACCCGCCGCCCCAGCCTCAGGGTTGGCCTCCATGAAGTGCAGCATATCCTGGAGGGCCGAGGGGGGAAGCAGGGTATCGGCATTGAGCAGCAGGGCATACTTGGGAACAAGCCCCCCTAGCCCCCCAACTCTGGAGGGAACGGGGGGCGAGGGATGCCGGGTCAGAGGAGCGTTCTCAAAGCCAAAGGCGGTGAGTCCCAGGTTGTTGGCGTAGGCATATCCGCCGTTGGTGGGGCTTTCAATGAGCTGCGCCTGGGGGAACTCCTGGCGCACCATTGCCGCGCTGTTGTCCTGGGAACAGTTGTCCACCACGCAAACCCGATAGCTGAAATCGCCCCGGCTCTCGTAGATAGAGGCCAGGCAATCTCTCAGAAGGTCGCGAGTGTTGTAGTTGACGATGACGATGAGCAAATCTAGTTGGTCACGAGATACCATATGCAAAATCCAAAGTTCAAATTGCCGGCTGTGCAGATTGAAACAGCGGTGCGGAAAACTGACCGATCGGTTCCACTCGGCCATTGAGTACGTTTTCAACGATTCGAGCAGATCTCAGTGGCATTGACTCGCAACCACATTCAGGGCAAACGTACATTTCCAGACCACGTATCACGATCGGCTTACCAGCGCGGTTAAAAATCCGCTCCACCCGAACAGTTTTCATAGACACAGAACAACCATTGGGACATTCCATAGCGTTACCTCCTTCTTGCCGTAATGATGAACGCAGGCCGGCAGTCTTTCACAGTTACCGTAATGCGCCCCCTACGGATAGTGTACTTGGTGAATTTGCCTCCTGAGCGCTCGTCAGGTTCCTTTTTCCTTACAGTTCCGTTTAGAATCACGTCAAGCACCTGATCAATCGAAATACCGTCCTCACACATGCGCTCGACCAGGTGTGGCCCGAAAGTGATGGTTTCAGAACGAACATCGTCTCGAATCTGCTCAATTGACATCAGAGTAACCGCCGTTCACTGCTATGCTTGTACAGACTCATCGTATAGCGCGCCCTTGCCTTCAGCAGAGCTACCTGATCCACCCCAGTCAGCAGTTCATCAAGGGTCTCTTGCTCTTCAGAAGACAGCTCGCCATACCGGTTCTCGTCTAACAAGGCCTCAAGCTGCTGCTGGCGATCGGGAGCCACAACCGCCTCAGCCAGTACCCGCAACTCCTGCCGGCTCATGTTGGACAAGGGGACCAATTCTTCTCTACTCTCGGTGGGCTTACTCCGTAAGGCGAAGCGCAAGTTTCGAAGCAATTCCCCAGCCACCTCTACCTGATCCTCAAGCGGCAATCCATGTTAAAGCAGATACTTGTCAGTGATCCTCACGAGCTATTTTAACATGGCTTGCCGAAAAGGACAAGAGTAGCTCAAACCTGCTCCTTGGTAGTGCTTAGAGACAAGCGGCAAGTAAACGAAATGCTTTGCTTGTTCCGTTGCCGTTGGTGTTGGTGTTGGTGTTGGAGTCCTTGTCGGGGTAGCGGTTCTGGTCGAGGTTTCTGTTGGCTCGGGAGTTTCAGTTGAGGTTGGGGTTTCCGTCGGTATTGCAGTTGAAGTAGGAGTTAAAGTCTCGGTGGGCGTAGAGGTCGGTGTGGGCGTTGCCGTCGGCATAGGCTCAGTGATTGTGAACTGCACGGAGGCGTTGCAGTCCTTGGTGGAGTCAAAAGCTATGTAGGTATAAACTCCCAAAAGCCAGTCCCTCGCCGTGGCGATGGTCCGAACAAACCCTCCAGATGAGTCGGCGTAGAATGAGGCGTGGTAATGGTATTCCTGATCGGGGTCGGTGAAACCCTCGTGTACAAGGCCGTCGGGTGTGAAATCCAAGCCAGTGAATGTGAACTCCTGTCCAGCATAGCCTTCCGCTGGAGAGACAGTTACCACCGGCCCCGGCGTGGGCGTGCTTGTTGGCGTCGCCGTCATGGTCTCCGTAGGAGTCGCCGTTGGGCTAGGTGTCTCAGTGGGCGTGCTGGTTTCGGTAGGAGTCGAGGTCTGGGTGGACGTAGGAGTTGGAGTTGGGGTTGGCGACGATGTTGCAGTTGGGATAGGAGTTGAAGTTTCGGTGGAAGTAGCGGTTGGGGTGGCAGTTTCCGTGGGTGTTGCAGTTAGGGTAGGAGTCAATGTCTCGGTGGAAGTCGGTGTCGGAGTTGGCGTTTCCGTGGGTGGAGGCGTCTCTGTTGGAGTGGGAGTGGCTGTAGGCGTTGATGTTTCCGTGGTAGTAAAAGTGATCGTCGGCGTCGGAGTTACTGGACACCATGGAACTGGTTCTGGATACCAATCACAGTCATCTGTCCGACTCCAGGCATCTCTCATACCACAGCCTGTAATTTTTTCGCCAAAACAATCCAAAGGCTCTTGGCCTTCTACTTGCTCCCAAGTGAGAAAGCAGGTCCCGTCTCCATTGGGTCCCCAGTTTTCGCCCCACGAATTCTGTACCATTACCCCCTCTTGATTGGCAACGATGACGAGCACGGCATGGCCCCAACCACTTTCAACACCAAAACCAAACCCTACGGAATGGCCTTGATTCATAGCCTCAATCACGGCCCATCTGCTCCCCATATTATCTTCAGGATTCTCTTCATCTCTGAGATAAACAATTGAAAAACCAGCCAGTCTTAGTGGCTTAGCCCAAGGATCTTCGGGGTCAATATCGGCTGAGGCAGCGTAACAATCTCCTTCATACTCTGTATAACTCAAGCGGTCTTCGGTGAGGGCACCATACTCTTTGGCATCTAATAGCCCCTGATAAAAACCCACAGTGCAGTCTCCAACAGGACGTCTAGCTGAAAACCACAACGGAGTAACCTCACACCAATCGGCCCAAGGATTGCCCCAAGGCTCAATCTCAAAACATTGGAGAACATTGATCATGCCAGCGATTGTGTGGCCTCCACAATCTTGCTTCAACTGATTGGTAACGGGAGGCTTACAAGCGCTTTGATCAGCTTCGATCTGAAGATTGGCAAGAACACTCTCATCTATTTCTTCCACAGCAACGCCTAGTTCTTTCGCCACCCTAGCCTTGAAATCAGCTTCCAATTCTTTCACATGTAATTTGGCGGCTTCAAATTCTTCTCGAGTAATCTCAGCAATAAAATCTAGATCGCTTGTTCTTTCGGGAGTAATTGGTGAAGTAGGGGCGGTCAGACGTAATTCCCCGCGTGGGACCGGAGACCCTGCGGCTTCGTGGGACGCCAGCAGAGCCGTCGGTATTATCATAGCGACAACCAGAATTATCGCCCTCAACCACTTCTCTTGCATCTCATCGCTTCCCTTTAGCAACACTTGAACTATGGTCATTCAGCTTTTACACGCACAAACTTGCTCCATGGTAATGCTTAGAGACAAGCGGCAAGTAAACGAAATGCTTTGCTTGTTCTGTTGCCGTTGCTGTTGGAGTTCTCGTTGGAGCAGTGGTCCCAGTCGGGGTTTTCGTCGGTATTGCAGTTGAAGTAGGAGTTAAAGTCTCGGTGGCCGTAGAGGTCGGTGTGGGAGTTGCCGTCGGCATAGGCTCAGTGATTGTGAACTGCACGGAGGCGTTGCAGTCCTTGGTGGAGTCAAAAGCTATGTAGGTATAAACTCCCAAAAGCCAGTCCCTCGCCGTGGCGATGGTCCGAACAAACCCTCCAGATGAGTCGGCGTAGAATGAGGCGTGGTAATGGTATTCCTGATCGGGGTCGGTGAAACCCTCGTGTACAAGGCCGTCGGGTGTGAAATCCAAGCCAGTGAATGTGAACTCCTGTCCAGCATAGCCTTCCGCTGGAGAGACAGTTACCACCGGCCCCGGCGTGGCCGTAGATGTCGGCGTGGGTGTCGCGGTCTCCGTAGGTGTGGCCGTTGCGCTAGGTGTTGCCGTGGGTGTGCCGGTTGCGGTAGGAGTTGAGGTCTCGGTGGCAGTAGGAGTAGGAGTTGAGGTTCCCGTCGATGTTGCAGTTGAAGTAGGGGTTGAGGTCTCTGTGGGCGTAGTAGTTGGGATCGTGGTTTCAGTCGGTGTTGCAGTTACGGTAGGAGTCGACGTCTGGGTGGAAGTCACAGTTGGAGTTGGCGTTTCCGTGGGTGGAGGCGTCTCGGTCAGAGTAGGAGTGATCGTCGGCGTTGATGTTTCTGTGGGAGTAGAAGTGATCGTCGGCGTCGGAGTTGCCGGACACCAATAAACTGGTTCCGGATACCAATCACAGTCATCTGTCCGACTCCAGGCATCTCTCATGCCACAACCTCTAATTTTTTGACCAGGAAACACATATTCCAAAGGTTCTTGGCCTTCTAGTTCCTCCCAAGTGAGAAAGTAAGTCCCGTTTCCATTAGGTCCCGCGTTTTCACCATGCCAAGTCACGACTATTACACCCTGCTCGTCAGCCCTCAGAACAAGCATTGTATGACCCTCACCGCTTTCAACCCCAAAACCAAGCCCTACGGAATTGCCTTGATTCATAGTCTCAATCACCGTCCATTTGCTCCCCATATTATTTTCAGGATTATCCTTATCCCAGAGATAAACAATTGAAAAATTTTCCAGTCTTAAGGGAAAAGCCCAAGGGTCTTCGGGATCAATATCAGCTGAAGCAGCGTAACAATCTCCAGCATATGCTTCATAACTTAAACGGTCCTCGGTGAGAGCACCATACGCTTTGGCATCTAATAGGGCCCCCTTAAAACTCTGAAAGCAATCACCCCAAGGATCTCTAGCTGTAAACCACAACGGAGAAGCACTGAACTCTGGATCCCAAGAATAAGGGTTGCCGCCCCAATTGCCTTCAAAACACTCTAAAACATTGATCATGCCAGCAACAGTGTGAGCTGGACAATCATGCCTCAACTGAAGAGCAATAGGAGGCTTACAAGCGCTGTGATCAGCCTCGATTTGGAGACTGGCAAGGACACTCTCATCTATTTCCTCCACAGCAATGCCTAATTCTTTCGCCATCCTAGCCTTGAACTTGTATTCCGCACTTCTCTCTACATATAGTGGTACTAGACTTCTGAACCACTATATGTTGTAGCCTTGAATCATATCAATAGTAGCTCATTTGAGCTATACAACATATAGTGGACAGAATCTTGAGTGGCTACTGCATATTGTGGTCCAAACCCTGTTTCAGAAGTGCGGAATGCAAGTTGAAATCAGCTTCCAATTCTTCCACATGAGTCTTGGCGGCTTCGAGCTCTTCTTGAGGGATCTCAGCAATAAAATCTAGATCGCTTGTTCTTTCGGGAGTAGTTGGTGGAGTAGGGACAGTCAGATGTAACTCCCCAGGTGGGATCGGAGGCGCTGCGGCTTCGGGGTGTGCCAGCAGAGCCGTCGGTATTATCATAGCGACAATTAGAATTATCGCCCTCAGCCACTTCTCTTGCATCTCATCGCTTCCCTTCAACAACGCCGAACGGCTAAAGCTTAGCAGAGAGATCGATTAGGAGACCTTCGCCCATCATAGGTAGGGAGACCACCTAAGTGATTCTCACAGGTTATTTTAGCATAGCTTGCCAAAAAGAACAAGGCAACGACTGCTGGACCTTGGCTGACGCTCATCCCAAGGTCATGCCCAAGACGATGGAGGTTTCTATCTGGCGCTCAGGGATATCCCAGTAGGCTTTGAGAAGCTCGTCCTTGTTGACTTGGAGGCGGAATCCGTGCTTCTCGTAGAACTCGATGGCCCAACTCGCATCCGACCACGTCCCCACCAACAGGCGAGGGGTAGTGGTCAATGTCTTCAGGTGATCCAGGAGCTTGCTTCCGAGACCCTGTCGCTGGTAATCGGGTAGCACATAGGCATGGCGGATGAGGGTGGCATTCTCAATGGGCTGGAAACCCATCACCCCAACCAGCCTCCGATTCTCCTCCCAGCCGAAAAAGGTCATGCATTGCATCTCCTCTCGGAGTTCATCCATGGGCATGTACGGTTCGTGATAGCGATCGGGAGGGATAACACCCTCATAGGCTCTCGCGGCTTCGTTGATGATAACATACATCTCCTCGATATCCTCCCACCCACATTTTCTGATCATCAGCACCCCTCCCATCCAGCCGCTTACCCTAAGCGAGCAAGAGTCATGGTCAATGGCCACCCCGGTAGTGTTTGACGACAAGCGGCAAGTAGGTGAAATGCTTTGCTTGCTCTGTCGCCGTCGGGGTAGCGGTCAGTGTATGGGTGGGCGCAGGTTCGGTGGGCGTGGCGGTGGAAGTGGGCGTCGGTGTGGCAGTAGGAATAGGCGTAGGTGTATCAGTGGGAGTAGGCGTAGGTGTAGGTGTATCAGTGGGAGTAGTCGTCGGTGTGGCGGTAGGAGTTGAAGTCGAGGTCGGTGTAGCGGTGTTGGTCGGTGTCGCTGTGCCAGCCGGCAAGATGGGCAGCGAGAACTCCGAGGTGTTGCCAGCCCCATCGGTTTGCGTTGTCTTAACGTAGGGGCCAACCACACTACCTATCCAGGTAAAATCGCCATCGCCATTAGCAATGGTTGCGCCCTCATAGGTCTGGCCTTCATCCCCTGGGTCGGAGAATATCTCCACCGTGCAACTGGAGCAAGCGGTACCAGTGATGGAGTTCTCGGTTGCGCTGGTGATGGTGGGCGGGGCCAGTTCAGCATTGCCGCCGTTTAAGTTGTAGATGCCCAGGTTGGCGTTGTCCGTGATGGAGTTTTCGGTGATTCTGTTACCTGTGGTGTCTGGCCCGTCCACCACGATGCCGCTCCCGCCGTTGTGGGCAACGACGTTGCTCGGCCCGATGGTGTTGGCCTGGGCGCCTCCGATAGGCTCGCCGATGTAGACGCCACTTTGCTGATTGCCCAACGCCGCAGTGCCTGTGGCATCGGCGCCGATGTAGTTGCCGGCGATGGTATTGCTCACTGTGCCGCTGGCATAGATGTACACTCCCATGGAGCTATTGCCTGAGATGACGTTCCCCTCCCCGCTCTCCGTTCCGCCGACAACGTTGCCCTGAGCGCGCAGGCTGATGAAAACGCCAGACCTGCCGTTTGCCAGAGCCGCCACGCCGCTGGCATCGGCGCCGATGTAATTGCCGATGACGAGATTGTCATGGCCTCCATTGACCTCAATGCCATTGAGAGAATTCCCTGAGATCACGTTCCTCTCCTCGGGCGTTGTACCGCCAATGGTGTTGTCATGGGCGCCGCCCGCGATCTGGATACCCTCCCTCCCGTTTCCCAGGGCCGAAGCACCCGCAGCATCGGTACCGATGTAGTTCCCAGAAATGACATTTCCAAAGGCTCCATTGCCAGACACAGCAATCCCCTGCGCAACGAAGCGGTTTATCACCAGCCCCTTGATGATGTTATTAGCCGATTCGATACGGAAGCCAGCCGCGATCCCGGCTTTCGTCCCGTCAATCTCGATCTCAGGCCCAACAGGGTTAGCATCGCCTCGATTCACTGTCTGAGTGGCGCCGTCAATGATTGTAGCGGCGTCGGTCAGGGCGGGCAAGGGGCTGGCGGGGCGGATGGTGCAGACACCCTCGCAGCCAGCGATGTCGAAAACGATGGTGTTGGGCCGGGGGCTGGAATTGGCGGCGAGCATGGCCTCCCGCAGGGAGCAGTGGGTGTTGTCGCAGAGGCCGTCGCTCGCATCATCGGTGGTATTGACGACATAGGTCAGCAGATACTCGTAGGCCCCAATGTCATAGGCTTCGCCTTGCGGACGGGAGACGCCATCCAGGTCAACAATGGGCGCTCCCTCGGCTGTACCAGCGTCTATGGCCGGGCTGTAGGCCGTCAGGTGGTAATCGCGGTTTGCCGTGTTGCGGCGTCCTGAGCCTTGCCCTGAGCCCCGTCGAAGGGCTGTCGAAGGGACGAATAAGGGATCCCCATAGAGGCTGTGCTGACCGTTGCCCGTCTCGGCATACCACGCGCCGTCGCTCACCTCACTGCTGCTGAAGCACCGTCCCGCGAAGTCAGCGCAGATGACCTCGTCCTCGTGGTAGGGATTGTAATACAGGTTGTGATCGGCGGTCAGGATCGCGCCCTCCGGATAATAGACCGTAGCGCCGCCCATCTCCGGATGGTCGTTGTAGAAGATGTTGTTATGCAAACTGATGCTGGCGGGGATGGAAGTCTGGTGGCCTCCAAGCATGGCCAAGTAGCCGTAGCTGGTGCGGTTGGCGATGGTGTTGTTGATGACGGTATAGCTGCCACCCTCGGCCAGCGCCAGGTTGGTCAGTCCGCTGTCGTAGGACAGGCTGTTGATCAGGGTACTGTCCGAACCACTCAGCTTGATGTTATTGCCACGATTGTCGAGGGAGATGACTCGCCGCAGAGTGGTGCGGTCCGATTTGAAGTCGAAGCCGTCGCCGGTATGGCCCTCCGCGATGCAATCCTCCACCAGGATGGCGATCCCTTCCCCTACAGTGAAACCATCCATAGCCGTATCGTTGCCCTCGCCATATCCAAGCCCAAAGCGGGGATTTGGCAATCCCCTTAGAGCAGTTTTGGATCCACCGATCATCGTCACCCGGCGCAGGGTGAAGCCACGGCAGGGCCCGGCCGTCCCGCAGTTGAAGCCCCCGTAGTCGTAATCGTGGCCGTAGACATCCTCGATCAGGACATCCTCCCCGCCCTGGTGGAACTTGATGGGGACGCCCACCAGGGAGAACTCCAGATTCCGCAAGGTGATGCCCTGACTATGGTACCAAGAGACGAAGCCGAAGCCTCGTTCTCCCTCGCTGGTGTAATCCTGAATCACCAAATCCTGAATGGTCCAGTAGTCGGCCCCGCCGATGACGATGCCGTCGGGCCGCTCCAGGCCGTTTCCGTCCAGGATTGCCGCCTCGTCTGGGTAGCCAATCAGAGTAATGGATAGCCCTGGCAGGCCGCTGGTTTCGATGACCACTCCTTCGTTGTAAATGCCGCCGCGCACCCAGATGGTATCGCCAGGCCCGGCGCTGTCCACCGCATGCTGGACAGTGCGCCACGGCTGGTCGAAGTTGCCTGGGTTGGCATCGTCCCCGTCGGGGGATACGTAGTAGACGTTCTCTGCGGCTGCGTGGGGCACCAGCAGTCCCGTTGGTACGATCACAAGGACGACCAGGACTATCGCCCTCCACCGCTTCTTTTGGCATCTCATCGCCTTTAGCCTAACTCGCCCTTTTGGTTGATTATACCATAGAAGCAGCGGCCTAGCAATAGTACGCTACACGAGAAAAGACCTCGGAGGTCCGGTGATTACGTTCGCCGTCGCGATTGCCAAAGCAGAATTTGACAAAAACGCCATACCGTTGTAAAGTATTCGTCGCTTGCCTAATTTGGGCAAGCCTTGTATAATTTGGCCGTTGCCCTTATAAACGAGGGACGGCTTTCAATCTGAGCAAAGGAAGGAGGTGAGCGCCGTGGCCTATCTAATCACCGATGAGTGCATCCTGTGTGGGGCTTGTGAGCCGGAGTGCCCTAATGAGGCCATAACCGAGGGGGATGAGATCTACGTGATTGACCCCGAGAAGTGCTCGGAATGTGTGGGCTTCTTCGATGAGTCCCAGTGCGCCCTGGTATGCCCTGTGGATTGCTGCCTGCCCGACCCAGATCATCCACTGGAGGCCTAACTTGGCAAGATGATTAGGCAATATCAGGTGCGCTCTCGTCGTAGCGGGAGCGCACCTGATGCTTTCCACATACCTCATGGCTGTTCAGCGCTTCTCCCCGAACAGGAAAAGCCGACCTTGACCAGCTTCCGCTGGGTTTCGGTCGGCTTCCATTCACATCCAGTCCCCCCTGACAAATCACACCCTCAAAACTCACTCGAAAATCCAGCGATCGGTGTCGCGGGTGTAGGAAAGGAGCTCATCGTCGCCGAAAAAGAGTTGTATCTCAAATGCAGCGGTCTCCGGCGAGTCGGAGCCGTGCACCAGGTTGCGGCCGGTCTCCAGCGCGAAGTCGGCGCGGATGGTGCCCGGCGCAGCTTGGGCGGGATTGGTGGCCCCCATGGTCCGCCGAGCAGTCTCGATGACGCCCCTCCCCTCCAGCACCATCACCACCACAGGGCCAGAGGTGATGTACTGAAGCAGCGGCTCGTAGAAGGGCTTGCCCTTATGGACGGCGTAGTGCCGCTGAGCCAGCTCCAGCGACATCTGCATCAGCTTCAGGGCCGCGATGCGCAGCCCCCGCCGCTCAAAGCGGCTGATGATTGCCCCGGCCAGTCCCCGTTGCACTCCGTCGGGTTTGACGATGACTAGAGTTCGCTCCACAAGTTCCTCCTCAAGTTAGTGAGATGTTGTCAAAAGTTTGCACTCAAATTATGCAACTTTTCGCTCGAAATGTCAATCGGCATAGCCTCACACCAGCCTGTGCAAACCCTTGAGCTGATCAAGCAAATCGCTGACATCCCGCTCCGAGCGGCGCGCAGGGCCGAGCGGATCATGGATCTCCTCATCACCCAGCAGCACGTGGAAGGTGTTCAGCACGGCGTAGGCCAGCACTTCAAGTTCGTAGCCTCCCTCCAGGGTGAAGACGAGCCTGCCCTGGCAGAGCTGGTCGGCCATCGCCTTCAGCCTTCGCGCCAGATGGGTGTAACCCGTTATGGAAAGCTGCATCGCAGCCAAGGGATCGGCCCAATGAGAATCGTAGCCGGCCGAGACCAGAATGAGCTGGGGACGGTAACGCTCAGCCAGGGGATAGAGAAACTCGTCGAAGATGAGGCCGAAGCCCTCGTCGCCGACGCCTCCCGGCAGGGGAACATTGGCTGTGTAGCCCTCTCCCGCCCCTCTTCCAATCTCTCGCCAGTTGCCGGTGCCGGGGTAGTGGGGGTACTGGTGGGTAGAGAAGAAGAGGACGCAGGATTCGTCGTAGAAAGCATCCTGAGTGCCGTTGCCGTGGTGGACGTCGAAATCAACGATGAGCACCCGTTCCAGCCCTTTTTCCTCCAGGGCATAGCGAGCAGCCACGGCCACGTTGTTGAATAGGCAGAAGCCCATGCCTCGTGACTCCTCAGCATGGTGGCCTGGCGGCCTCACCAGGGCGAAAGCGTTGTCCACCTTCCCTTCTAGCACCGCTTCCACCGCGTTCACCAGCCCTCCGGCGGCCATCATCGCCGCCTCGTAGGAACGGGAGCTCATGTAGGTATCCAGGTCTAGATGGGCCCCACCCCTCTCAGCCACCTGCCGCACGGTGTCAATGTAGCGCTGGCTGTGGTTCCTGGTCAGGCGTTCCGTCGAGATGGGTGTCGCCTTCGCCGCAACCAACCTCGGCAGCACCCCCCGATTCTCCAGGAGCCCCATAATCCGCACCAGCCGTTCCTTGTTCTCCGGATGGCCCGGCGGGGCGTTGTGCTCCAAATAGATGGGATCATAAACGTAAGCTGTGCTCAAGCTGTTTTCCTCCTCGTCTGTTTGCGGGCTATTATATCATGGTATGGACAAAAAGGGAAGGGCCGCTCTTGCGACCCTTCCCTTCATTGTCAACGCGTCTTCCCTATGGATACACCTTGAAGACAAGAGGCAGGTAGACCTGCTGGCAAGGGCCTGCGACGTGCCAGGTGACACAGAGACGCCAGGCTGTCCCGTGAGGGTTACAATCGTCATCATCCTCCCTGGGACACATGTAGTCGTTGCTGTTCTGGATAGCCAGGAGGTAAGTTCCACCATACAGCCCGACATGGGCGGGGAAAAGATCAACCGAGCCGATATACCCCTGCTTATCATACATGACAGAGGCGCCCTGCCACCACCACTCTGTTTTGTTGTCGCTCCACATCTCCAGGGAAGCTCCTATCACCTGCATACATGATCGAGGTGGCGAGAGCGTTAAAGTACGCCGATACAGGTAAGTCGTCCCGTTCAGACCTTCTTGGCCGATACTCCCATTCTGCAGACCGATGGACTTGGAATCGGCGGGTAAGGGAGACCAACTTGGAAAGGCCCAGTCATCCCACCAAACCTCTATGCCGGGCTGCCAGTAGCCATCGGGCACGAAGGCCGGATGATTCCACCCCGAGGGAGCTGGCGGAGAGGTTATGTGGAAAAGCGGGGAATCGGCGGCTGATATCGTCGTGTACCCAGAGAAGGCCGAGGCATCAATGCGGTAAATGCTATCCCCTGGGGCAGAGTAATAGCACGCTACCACCGGCGTTGGTGTATGCGTGGGCGTTGGGGTTGGCGTCGAGGTAGGCGTGGGCGTGGAGGTCGGCGTCGAGGTGAACGTGGGTGTGTTAGTGGGTGTAGGTGTGTTAGTTGGCGTAGATGTGGATGTAGGCGTGTTAGTCGCTGTGGGGGTGTTGGTCGGTGTGGGTGTGGGTGTAGACGTGTTAGTAGGCGTGGACGTAGGCGTATGAGTCGGCGTGGATGTGGGGGTTGGGGTTGGCGTGAACGTGGGGGTATTGGTGGGCGTGTTGGTCAGCGTGGGCGTGGAGGTGTTAGTGGGCGTATTGGTAGACGTGCTGGTTGGCGTGGGCGTAGGTGTATTGGTTGGCGTACTTGTCGCCGTGGCGGTATTGGTGGGCGTGTTGGTCGGCGTCGAAGTGGACGTGGGCGTGTTCGTCGGTGTGGGTGTGTTGGTCGGCGTGGAGGTGGATGTAGGCGTCGGCGTAGGCGTGACCTCCCAAGTGTTCTTGTAGATGTCCTCGCTGTCCTCCGGGTCGTACCAGAATTTGACCCTGAGGGGGCTAGGACCCCGACTGGCATCGTAGAAGGGTTCGAGGCCGGTAACGTCGCCTCGGTTTTCGGGCGGAATACCGGAGTGCCAACCACTGAGCTGATCTTGATCGAAGTAGCCATCAGCCGGATCGCAACCGTAGTAGTGCGCCCAGCTCTGGTCCGACTCCCAGTCGCTAGTCAACAGATACAGTTGCCCAGGCGGCAGCTCCAGATCGGTGTACTGGTCGGGCAAGATGTGGAACTGCTCCGTGCTCCATATCTCCGCCTCACCTTCTTCCCAGTATATCTCCTTGAGTTCCCCAAAGAGCTGCTGGTCTCTATCCTCATCCACGATCCGGATCTCGAGGGCCTCAACGTTGCCTTCCACGTCTCCCATGCAGTCGCTCTCATAGGAGCTAGAATCCGCGAATTGTCCCTCTTCGAGACGCTGGATGTCATGCAGCCGCGTGTGGCTGAAGTTGAAGGGCGGCATGACCGAGATGATGCTGGTATCCTCGCCATGAACGATGCCCAGGTAATATCCCTCCAGCTTCTGAGAATCCTGGGTGTTGACGAAGTTGACCTTAGGCACCGGCGTCCTGATGGTGATGTACTTGAACTCGAAGCCTTCGTCGCCTGGGTTGATCATGTCGGCCGCGACGGTCTTGATGGCCACCACGTTGTACTCGTGGCCATCCACGAAGAACCGCTTGAGCCACCAGGGATCGCCCCTCTCCTCGTCATGAAATCCGGCGCCATCATCTATGGCCGAGTGGGTGGCTCCCAGGGCGCGACCGATGGTCACCACCGCTGTCTCTTGACCCGTGTTGGTAGCCTTTAGATAGACGAACCAGGGGCCCGCACCTCCCGGCCCATCCGGCCAGCCAAGAGTGTTCTCACCCTGACTCAGTTGATCAACCACGCCCTTGTAGACCAGAGCCATCTCTCTTACGAGTAGGCTCTCCGTCCCTTTGAGGTCTGGATGCAACGAGTAGGGCGATGGGTGCAGCCCCCCGCCTGTGTACCAGATATCGAAGTCCGCACCGCTGGTCGTCACATTGGTCAGAGTGACCATGTGATCCAGGAACATGGCGCTTTCGTAACGCCTCAGCGTGATGTTTTCCACGGTGAAGATCACCAACTCGTCCCCAGTCAGTTCCACCCCATCTATGTCGAGCTGATCAATGAAGCCGTTCCCATCGAAGTCCACTCCTATACCCAAAGTCTCGGAGATGGTTTCCTCGCTGTGGATGGTGACAATGTCGTGGCTGCCATCGAAGTCCGCATCGAAGGTGGTCAGGCCATAGCCGAAACTGGGCGGACTGAAGGGAGGTAGGGGCAACTCATCGGCTGCCGTGCCGATGGGGAAGGCCAGTCGGCTCGTTTTCGGCTGCCCGTGGCTGGGCCAGTCCTGGGTATCCAGGAACATGTAGGTGAACTCCTGCATCACCGCCGGGAAGGTGTAGACCTCAGTGTAGGCCAGCGTAGTCCCCACCCGGATCTTGTCCAGATACTCTGGCTCGTACCACATCCTGAAGAAGACCTTCTCCCGAGCATCGCGCTCCTTGATGGCTATCTGGCGATAGAGATCGGATAGACTCTCGCCACCGTGGTCGAACTCGTTCATGTAGGCCGGGTTGAAGGTCAGCGAATCCGTGCGCGGCGCTTCGGGGAGCTGGGGATTGAAGGGAGCCCAGGGGTCAGTGTAGGGCGGGATTTCCACCGGATAGTCAGCCCTGGCCGTATCGGTTGCTGCCGTATTCCCAGGGCCTGAGTAGAAATCGGCCAGCGAGACCGCTGCGGACGGACGACGCACACCGAAAATCCTCAAGCCCTCTTCGTTCTTATACGTCTTGTCTGCCGCGGACGGATCGAACCAGAGTTTGACCCTGGGTCTCCATCCCGCCGGCATGGTGTTTACCGTCGCGGTGTAGGTCAGGGGAACGGCCACATCTTGCAGCCATTGCACGTATTCAGCCTGCGGCGCAGTGAAGGCGCTGGTCAGCAGGTAAAGGTCCGGGGTACCCACGCCCGTGATGTCCTCGCGGATGTCCGGCAGCACGAACTCGGTGTACTGCCAGGGCAAGGTCCACCACTGCTCCACGTACCAGAATTCCGTCTCGTCTGTGGCCTCGCCGTATATCTCCTTGAGCTCACCCAGGAACTGCGGATTCTCGTCCTCCTCGAAGTAGCTCAAGTACATCTCTCTCCCATCGTCGTAGGGGCTATGAGGCCCCACGCCTGCGTAGGGAATGGGGCCATTCTCTTGCAGAATCGGCGGCACCGGCCCTACCAGCTTGCCGAGGTAGTCCACCGTGTCCTCGCTTACGTCGAAAGCAGTGATGGCCTGGACATCCAAGATTATGTAGTGCTCGTAATTGTAGGGAGGCATCACCGATAGCCAATCCCCAGGAGCATAGTCCTGCAGGTTCACCGAGTGCTGCTCGATGAGGACCGGCGCCTTGGGGATGGGCGTTCTGATGGTGATGAACTTGAACATGGTGGTGTCTGTGCCGGGTGATGCGTCAATGTTGCCATTGTTGTCGTCATCCAGATCACAATCATGGTCATAGTCTGGGCCGGCTCCATCTGTCTTAATGGCCACCGTATTATACTCGTGGCCGTCAACGTAAAACCGCTTCAGGAACCAGGGATCACCGGGCCGCTTGTCGGGCAGGCCGGGTGAGTCCTCCATGCCGCTGTGGGTAGCGCCCAGGGCACGGCCCAGCATGAGCCTGGCGCTGTCCTCAGGCGTGTCAACGCTGTCCAGGTAGACGAAGAAAGGCCCCGTGGGGAAGTTGCACATATTGGTTCCCGGCCCGCCGTTGCTCACCGCCTCGATGAGCTGCGATGGCCCTGCGCTGCCGGCCAGGGCCATGTCCCCTACGGCCAACACCCGCAACCCCAGGGATTTGGGCGCCAGGTCTCCGGTGTAAAAGATCTCGATAGCAACACCATCATCGAACACGGAGTCCAGCCTGACCAGATGGTCCAGGAATTGGATATAGTTCAAGGTTGGCGTCACCGGCACGGACATGGTGTCCAAACGCAGCACCACCAGCTCGTCCCCGCTCAGGTCGTCCCCATCCGTATCCAATGGATCAATCAATCCATCCCCATCGAAGTCCGCGGCGATGCCGGTCTTGCCGAAGAGGGTGAGCTCGCTCTCCACGTGCACGATGTCGGGATCCCCATCGAAGTTGGCGTCCAGGCTGGTCAAGCCGTAGCCATAAGGGTCAAACAGGTCTTCGTACCTCATGCCCACGGGGAAGACAAAGCTGGTTTGACCAACCCGTCCAGCGATTGGTTTCGGGTTATCTGCCAGGAGCTTTGGCTCCATAAGCAGGTAGGTGAACTCTTGCATGATCGCTGGATACCACTCGTCAACGTCAGTGGGAGCGCCGCTAATCGGATCCCGATCGAATGCACCATCGGCGTCTATATCCTTGTCCCAGTGCTCCGGCTCATACCACATGCGGAACCAGACCTTCTCCGAGGCATCCAGGTCCACGGAGCGCATGATCCTCCCGTAGAGCCCTTTGGCCTGATTCTCGTCTATAGTTTCCCCAGAGTACATCCACAAGGGATTCCAGGTGACGGAATCCTTCCGCGGGGCTTGGGCCAGTTGGGGATTGAACACGGACAGCGGCTCCGTGTACGGCGGGTCCTCGGGCCGGAGAACGGTTTCGGGATCGGTGACGGCGTCATCACCAGGCCCCTCGTTGCCTCGACCATAGACCCTGAGGGTATAGTAGGTGCCCAGGTACGGCGGGGCTGTCCCGGCCTGGTCCTGCGCTCTGGTGAATACTACCGCCACCACCGCCAAGAGCAAAACAATCAAAACTACCTGCACGACCGGCCTTCTCACTAAGAGTGCCTTACACATGGGATCCCCCTTTCCTATAGGGCTGCAAAAACAGCTTTTAAAACCGATCAGTAGCACACCTCTACCGACACATCATCCAGGTACATAGCCGTCTTGAGATTGCCGAGCCCGTCGTTGTAGACATTGAAGTAGAGGATGATGGTCTGGCCTTTGTAGGCCGTCAAGTCGAAAGTGTGATGCGTCCAGGTCTGGCTGTTAGAGCACATTTTCTGCATCGGGCGGGTTATGAGGCCCCAGGACTGGTTCCATAAGATCACCTCTTGCCAATCGTACGAGGGGGTGTCCTGACAGATGGGGTAGTACCAGAACGACAGTGTAGCGCTGGCTGCATTTGCGGGAATGGTCACTGTCTGATAGCTGGCGGAGTAACTTTGGACATCGGTTTGGTAAGTGATTCCCAGGCGCATGGCCCATGAACCCGACCGAACCACAGCCGTGGAGTAACCCGCTGGACGCGGGGTGCTCACAAGGTTCCAGCACGCTGTTGTCTCAAAGCCGCCGTTGCAGACCTTCTCCTCGCAAGGAGCTGGCGTGGGTGGTTTGGGTGTATTGGTTGGAGTGGGTGTGTTGGTCGGCGTAGGCGTCGGAGTGGGCGGTGGATAGTTCTTGGCGACCATGGGCAGGTACAAGAGCATAGGAGTGGCAGTCGGTGTCGGTGTCACCGTAGGTGTAGAAGTCGGTGTAGCAGTGTGAGTGTTCGTCGGCGTAGAGGTAGGTGTATAGGTTTGTGTACTCGTAGGTGTGGGCGTATTGGTGGGCGTATCGGTCGGCGTGGACGTGTTGGTCGGCGTAGACGTATTGGTGGGCGTGTTAGTTGGTGTGAATGTATTGGTCGGCGTGG
>JACKQG010002488.1_pt1 | contig 24008 bp, 17 predicted proteins | sample 8237621 | NCBI WGS metagenome assembly JACKQG01 (sample SAMN15677084, study PRJNA649215) | marine metagenome | biome: marine; feature: Black Sea; material: saline water; isolation source: suspended particulate matter (SPM) from the Black Sea western gyre | collected 2013-06-09/2013-06-10 | depth... | reverse complement strand
ACTTGAAGCGCTTCTTCAAGTTTAGCCATGAGTTTTTCATGCGTCATTCCCTCTCGCCATTGGCTTTGCGGTTTGAAAGTGATGATAGTCTCAATCATCCCAAGAGGAGCCGGATCAGTCGCAGATGCAGCACGTCCGCCTTTGCCAAAAACTATATCCACCTCAGGAAATGATTTGATGATGGCATCTGTTTTTTGTGTAAGCATCTTACTCTGATCCACCGAAATTCCATAAGGAGTCACCGGCATATACATCACACTTTGCTCATTAAGGGGTGGCATAAACTCCCATTTCAGGCCTTTATAAAGAGGATACATAAACCAAAGTGAAGCAATGACAGCCACTATGATGAGGTACTTTATTTTGAGTCCATAAATGATGAGTGGTGAATAAAGCCAGATAAAAAATCTGTTGAGCGGATTTTTAGCCTCTGATAAAATTTTGCCCTTTACAAAATAAAGCATTAAAATCGGTACAAGTGTGATGGAGAGAATCGCTCCGGCCATCATTGCAAAAGTTTTGGTGAAGGCTAAGGGAGTGAAGAGTAAACCCTCTTGACCTGAGAGTGCAAAGATTGGTAAAAATGAAACTACAACTAAAGCTAGTGCAAAAAAGATTGGACGACCAACCACTTTAGATGAACTTGCAATCGCGCTAAAGCGTTCCTCTTTTGTAAGTTCTCTTTGGAGCTGTTCTTCTTGTTTGATGATGGTTTTATGGGCATTTTCTATCATGACGATAGTCGCATCCACCATAGCACCGATGGCAATCGCAATCCCGCCTAAACTCATGATGTTTGAATCAATCCCAAAAGATTTCATAAGTAAAAAGGTGATACCGATAGTCAAAGGCAAGATGATGATAACAATAAGCGAAGAGCGCAAATGCATCAAAAATAAAGCGATAATCACGATGACGATAACACTTTCTTCGATGAGGGTTAGTTTTAAAGTGTCCACTGCTTTTTCTATAAGTTGTGAACGGTTATACACCTCAGTGACTTTTACATCTTTGAGCTCCAGCTCCTTCATCTTTTTTTCTATTTTTTTGATGGTTTTGTAAACATCCGCGCCGTAGCGAACCATGACAATCCCGCCAACCACTTCACCTTCACCGTTTAAATCGGCCATTCCCCGACGGGCACCGGGAACTAATTCAACTCTGGCCACATCAGCGATAGTTAGCGGCACTCCTGCTTTTGTAGTTATTGCGAGCGAGCGGATATCGTCTAAACTTTCTACATAACCTTTCGCTTGAACCATCCATTCATAGCCATTTTGGATAACTATCCGTCCGCCGGTGTCATTATTGTTAGCTTTTAAGGTTTTAGCTATATCTTGGATACTTAAGTTGTATCTCACTAAAACATCATTTTTCACACTCACCTGATAGGTGGGCACAAAACCACCGATAGAAGCCACTTCACTCACTCCATCCACACCTAAAAGTGCGTATTTGTAGTAGTAGTCTTGCAAGGTGCGCAGCTGGGCTAAATCTTTTGTTTTTGAGCTGAGGGCGTATTCATACACCCAACCGACACCGGATGCATCAGGACCGAGTGCCACCTCCATACTATCAGGAAGTGATGATTGGATAGATGCCAGTTGTTCAAGCACGCGTGTTCTTGCCCAGTAAAGATCAGTCCCTTCTTTAAAGATGATGTAGATCAAAGCATTTTCATAGGTGGAGAAACCACGAACAGTCTCAATATTTGCAATCGCTAAAAACTGAGAAACAAGCGGATAGGTTCCTTGATCTTCAATGATCTCAGGAGATTGTCCAGCCCAATTAAGTTGTACGATTACCTGTGGCGGTGAAAGATCAGGAATCGCATCAAGTGGAGTATTTTTAATCGCCCAAAAAGAGCCAAAAATTAAGAATAATGTAGCCATTAAAACTAGAAATCTATTTTTAATACTGAAGTCTATTATCTTTTCAATCATCTTCTAGCCTTTAGTAGAGCCCATTCACTTGGGCATCGCTGTCCATCATGAAGAGTGCGTTGTTTACAACTTCATCGCCGGCAGATAAACCGCTTTTGACTATATATGTATCAGGGTTTAAAATCTCCACTTCGATTTGTAAAGGTTCATATTCACCCTCATATTCACCAACTGCAAAAGCATAAAACACACCGTTCTTTCGAATGACAGCAGTTGTTGGAAGTGTGAGATAGGTGGCTTCTTTTTGGCGCATAGACACCTTCATATACATACCGGGTTTTAGCTCTGCATTTGGATTGTTCACTTCAAGTCTGAGTGTGAAGCTTTCTTCTTTTGCATCAAGCTCAGGGTAGATTCCAGAGTTCTTTGCTGTATAGGATTTGCTTGAAGAGGGTGAAGTGAGTGTGAATGTGTCTATGCTTAAGAGAAGAGGGAGTTGATTTTGATGAATCTTCACCTCAAGCCAGACATTATCAAGGTTTACAATCTCAAAAAGAATTTGCTTTGCGTTAAAAGCAGAGTTGTTGTTGAGTGATTTTTTAAACACATACCCGGATGCCGGTGAAGCTATGATGGTGAAGTCTCGGTTTTTTAGTTTTGCATTAATCTCATTTTTGGGAATATTGAGTAGTTGCAACTTTGTCATAGAGCTATGAATCATTCCCTTGTTTTTTGAGTATCTGACACTGTTTGCGTATTCATCTTTTGCTTTTAAGACTTCCGGTGAATACACTTTAGCGAGTGCTTCACCTTTGTTGACTTTTTTATAAAGTTTGTCTGCATATAAAATCTCAACAAAACCGTTAAATCTTGGAGCAACATCATAAACTCTTGAGTCATCAACTTTTACAAAACCGAAACTCTTGAGTGATGCAGCATGTGAACTTTCTTGAACTTTGATTGTTTGCACATTGAAAAGTTGTTGGATTGTTGCCTCTTTGGCAAAAGTCAGAGTCGTTAAAAGACTCAGCAGTATTATATATTTCATTGCATTGCTCCCACTAAAGATTCAAGTTCGGCTAGATACTTGTTGTAAGAAGCCACCACAGCTATACTTTTTTCATCAAGTGCCAACTTCCGTTCGAGTAAATTGATATAGATAAAAAGCTCTTCACCGTTTTTAATAGACGAAGAACTAAGTTCAAACATATGTTCTATTTGAGGCATACTCTGCTTGTGGATAATGTCATACACTCTATACGCATCTTCTATTTGTGAATGCAACTCTGCAATTTGAGAGTCTAAAAGATTGTTAAAATCAGCTATCTCACTTTTTGAAGCCAGTGAAATCTTTCTTGCCTTTTGTATTTGCAAGTCTTGAGTTCCATATAAGGGCAGAGAAAAAGCGACACCGATATTTGCATAATCATTAAATTTTTCACGGTGAAAGTAAGCTGCTGATACAACAGGGTCTGAGTATTTATTCAACTCTTGCACTTTTATATCTTCTTCGCTTAGCTTCAGTGAAGCCTCTTTGATTTTATACGAGGCATTTTCAGTTTTCATTGCAGTGTATGAAGATATATGTTCATGTTTTTGGATCTCCAGTGCAAGATCAAGTTTTGTAACTTCCATAGCACTCAGGTAACTTAGTTTCTTATAAAGTCCATCGCGAAGACTCTCTAGTTTACTTTGTTTGATTCTAAGTTCTGAGAGTGTCATCTCAGCGGACATAATACTCATGTGAGATTTAGAATCACTGCTGGCATAACCGCTTGACAATTCGATATTTTGCTTTGTAAGTTTAAAGTACTCATCAGTGATTTTCAGTCCCTCTTCTATCTGCCAAATAGAGTAGGCTGTGATCTTTATAGCTTTTACCAGCTTCACCTTCATCTCGTCCACACTTAACTCAAGAACTCTTTTTTTAGCATTGATCTTTTGACTAAGAGCATCTCTTTTTCCAAAATAAGGAATCTTTTGTTGCAGGCCGAGGGATGTGGCTTGCATGGGCTCACGGCTTCTGTCTGTGATGTCATTGAATTGTATATCACTCATACTAAGAGAGATTAAAGGGTCTGCAAAATTTTGTGAGATATCTATCTCATCATCAATAGCACTCACACGTTGCTCTATAGTTTTAAGAGAAGTGTGATTGTTTTTTGCATTTTCTATGAGTGCAGAGAGCGGCACCCCAAAGAGCCAGATTGGAAGAGTGAGTAATACTAAGAGTTTCATAATCTATACCTTTAAAGGGAAGTGCTAAATATTTATAGAAGTCTTAGCTCTGACTTTTTTACCAGTTTTAGGTGTTAAAAAGATATGCACCTGCCATGTTCCACCCATAGAAAGGTTTATATTTGTTGTGAATTTTCCATTGCCTAAGCTTGTCGCTTCACTCACACTTTCCATGTAAGGCATACCAGGCATTGCAGGCATAAACACTTTCACACTCATTGCCGAGTCTTTGTAGTTTTCGTGACCGACTTCAAGGTTTATCGTATTGTTCCCCGTGCTTAAAGGTTTCTCAGAGCTTAACATCACTTGCGTGGCACGTGATTTGGCAACTTTTTCAAACGCAGCAGAATAAAGTAAGCTGCTTCCCAGTAAAGCTATTATGAGTATTTTTGTAAATGTTTTCATGGTGTATCCTTTTTTTGTTTGTTAAGGAAATTATATTGATAGTTTGTGTGGGGTTTGTGGGATGAGCTCAGTGTGAGGTGAAATGTAATCAGATACTACATTCACCACCAATACTCTAGTTGCACACCGAGGTTGCTGCCTGAAGTTTTATCTGCGTAATAGTCTGTTCCTATCAAAGCTTTTGCGTTTTCGCTCCATGATGCGTGAGTGTAAAAGAGTCGCAGCACCGGACGTTTCCATATGCCTTTGTCCAAGGCAAATTCTAAAGCTGTTCCTGTTTTTAGAAGATTGTATTTTTCATTCTTCACCTTGTCGTATCCAACTTCCACCAAGGCTCTGACATTTTTATGAAAAAACCAATAAGGTCTTGCTCCGATGGAGAACCATGTTTGTTTGGTATTTGAAAAACTTGCATCATCTTTGTATTCGTAGACAATATTGCTCATAACTCCCCAATCAGTGCTTTGAAAGTCATTGTAGTTGATAAACCTATAAGCTTTTGAGTCTTCTATGGCATTGCCTTTGTTTATCATATCTTCCACAAACGGCTCTTGCAGATAAGGGGTGTAGGTTCCAAGCCCGCGGGCCAAGCCTTCACCATAAAAAAGACCGGCTATATTTGCACCCTCAAGACCGAGCAAGTCCTTGAATATTTGCGTATCTTTATACATCAAACCGATTGCATAACCATCCACGGCGTTGATTTTTTCACCACTATGAAAGTTTTGCCCATCAAGTTGCATATAGTTTAAGAACAGAGTGAGTTCCCCGCGTTCAAACTCTTTAAGCAAACGAAGGTCATGGCTTGTGAAAAGCGTGTCTTCACCTTCTGGTATTGTTGCAGGGTCTATGTTGTTAAACATAAAACTGTAGGAAAGTTTCACTTCACCCAAGTCGAGTTTGTTCATACCAAATCCATCCCCGCTCATAGCAAAAAAGAAGTAATCTGTTATATGACTGTCAAATCTTTGATGCCAGCGGCGACCCACCCAAAAAGAGACACTGTTCTCAAAAAGATTGAAAACTTCACTGTAAAGCTGATCTGTTCTGAAGTAATCTATGGTTTTGTTGTTGGGAGCAGAAAAAACAGGCATGAATTCATTATGAATCACAACACCGTTATCTAGTTTAATATCTTGAAATAATGATAATTCACCCCATGTCTCACATTCATTCCCGAGTCTATACTTGGTGTTTGCACCTGGTGCTTTAAAGCATATGTTTTCTTTTTGATCTTGCAATGAAGTCTGAATCCTAAGATAACCATGGGTTCCAAAACTGTTTTCAAGAGCCAATGTTGAATTGGCAACAAATAATAACAAAAAAAGAACCTTATTCATAACATTCTCCATATTTATGTTTAATAATTGTATCAAAACTGAACATAATCCAAAGATTTAAAAGACAATTTTGGCTATAATCATATAAAAAATAGGCTTGCAAGATGAAAATCATGATAAAAATTTTATTAGTTTCACTAATGTTTGTCGGCACTTTGTATACTGATGAAAAGCTTAGTGTTATAGCTTTTGCCCAGGATGATATGGCAAATGATTTTCGTAAAGCACAGGTGAATGAGGTGCGTGATGCAGCCAAAAAACACCAAAATTTAAAGTTTGTTTATTCAGATGCCAAAGGGAAAACTTCAAAGTTGATTTATCAGATTGACAACTTTATAAAAGAGAAGGTTGATGTGATAATACTTGGGACAAATGACGCGAACGCGGTTGTTCCCGTAGTCACAAAAGCGTATAAAAGCGGTATACATGTGATAATTTTAGACAGAGGCATCAACTCCACAGAGTACACAACTTTTATAAACTCCGACAATATCAAAATTGGCTCCATAGGTGCAAAATTTATAGCAGAAGAGTTGCACTACAAGGGAGTCGTTTTACTTTTTGAAGGTCTTTTAAAAGCGGATGTCACAAAACTCAGGACTCAAGGTTTTATGGATGAGATGAGTAAGTATAAAGATATAAAAATCATTAAAAGAACAGGGAACTATCTCAGACGTGACGCTATAAAAGAGATGGAAAAACTCATCAAAGAAGATGTGAAGATAGATGCCATCTTTGCTGAGAGTGACAGTATGATCAGTGGTGTCAGAAGTGCTATGCAGAGATTTAAACAAGACCCTGCATCCATCATCATGGTGGGTTGTGATTACACAAGTGAAGCACAAACCGAGATTCGCAAAGGAAATCAAACTGCTTCTGTTAAGTTTCCATTAGGCGGGAAACAAGCTCTCAGCTATGCTGTTGAGTTGCTCGAAGGTAAAAGTTTGGCTAAACATATTTTTATTCCAGTCGAATTGGTGACGAAAAACAATGTAGAAAAAGTGACACCTATTTTTTAAGGATACAAGATAAAACTTAGCACAAAAATATCTCTTATCAGTATTATAACGCTTGTGACATCCACTATCGCTGTGAGTGTTTATTTTGATGGATTTTTAAAAAGCAGCTATTTAAAGCAAAGCAAAAATAAAATATCTCATGCGAGAGGCAGAGTGCTTGCAGACTTTACACATGCTCAAAAAGAGCTGGTGGAGGGTATCGGTTTTCTTAAAACCGATGAAGACTTTATGGCTTCTGTCGAGTTGATAGCTAATTATCAAGACAAAAACAATTATAACGCAGCTTTACTCGATGAAGAAAAAAAAGAGCTGACAAACTATTTGCTTGCAAAGGTGAAATCATCATTCAATGAACATATAAGGCTCTATGATAAAAATGCGGAACTCATTGCATATGTTTATAAAGACAGCAATGAATATAAGCTTAATTTTATATCTTATGAAAACTCCAAAAGAATTTTATACTCAAAATATGAAAGCGAAGACTACTATCATAAACAAAGGTATCAAGAAAGTGAAGCGGCTCCTTTTAAGCATGCAGATTACTATACACAGCCGGAATTAAAAAAAGGTGCACTCACAACATATCAGTACAAAGAAAATAAAATATATATATCTTCACATGGAAGTCTTTTTTCTCAAGATGATTTAGAAAAAGATTTAGTGCATATTGAAATGACAAAGCTGTTTGATGACTCCTACTTTAAAAAAATATCTAATGATTTAGATATAAATTTTTCCCTATCGGATGAAAACACTTATAAAAAAGAGTCTATCAAGTTATTTGACAAAAAAGCGATAGGGGATAACAATCTTATAGAAAGTGCTGATGCTTATATGAGTCCTTTTCTAATTTCCACCATAAAAAATCCTGTTTTTATATTGGTGTATCTTGATAAGCAGAGCTTAAAAGATGCATTGAACAAAAATAGACAACAGTTATTGGGCTTTATGCTTATTGCAATCGTTATTATTTTTATTATATTCAATGTTTTAATACATTTTCGGATTTCAAAGCCGCTCAAAAAGCTGATGGAGCAAATAAGCATGATTAAAGAGGGTCGCTATGATGCCATGAGCATAGTGAAAACTGCAGATGAACTAGAAGAAATCTCTAAAAACATGAACATGCTTGCAATAGCTGTAAAGAACAGAGAGACTTCTCTGATAAGCTCTCAAAATCAACTGGAATACCTCTCCACACATGATGAGTTGACAAAACTTTACAATAGAAGAAGTTTTTCTATAAAACTTGAGTACGCTTTGCAAATGGCACAAAGACACAAGAGTCAACTGGCCGTTATATTTTTAGATTTAGATGAGTTTAAACAGGTGAATGACACTTTGGGGCACAGCACCGGAGATAGACTCTTACAGGCTGTGGCAGACAGACTTCACTCATCCATGAGAGAAAGCGATGTGCTTGCCAGAGTCGGCGGGGATGAGTTTAATATTTTTGTCAGCTCTTTTAAAAATATTACAGAGTTGCAGATTTTTGCCCAAAAGATATTAGATGATTTTCAAGAACCCTTTGTTGATTTTGAAAATGAGATGATAACTTCTGCAAGTATCGGCATAGCTATCTACCCCGATGATGGTGAAGACACTGAGAGTTTAATTAAAAATGCCGACTTGGCGATGTATAGAGCAAAAGAGATTGGTAAAAACACATTTAGTTTCTACTCAATGGAATTATCAAAATATTTGCAAAAAAGAATGGATATTGTTCAAGCACTCAAATCAGCTATTAAAAACCAAAACGAATTTCTACTTCATTATCAGCCGAAAATCTCTATAAAAACCAATAAAATACTCGGAGTAGAAGCTCTTATCCGATGGAAGAGTCCGGAACTCGGGTTTGTAAGACCTGATGAGTTCATATCCATAGCAGAAGACACACATATGATTATCGACATTGGACACTGGGTTGTGCATCAGGCATGTCAGGATTTTGTAGCACTCAAAGATGCCGGCTTTGATGTGGGGCAGATGAGTGTGAATGTCTCAGGTGTGCAGCTTCAATACAGCGATATGTATCAAACAGTCAAAGGTGCTATCGCTTCGAGCGGTATTAAGACCCATGAGCTTGAACTGGAGGTCACTGAGAGTTATATCGCCACCAATGAAAAAAGTGCAATTGCAACTTTAATGAAGTTTAGAAACATGGGAATAGAGATAGCGATTGACGATTTTGGCACCGGCTATTCATCTATGAGCCATCTTCATAAACTTCCTATATCGCGTCTAAAGATTGACAAAACTTTTGTGGATGATTTACCAGACTCTAAAGAAAGTGTCGCAGTGGTTAATGCGATTATAACCCTAGCTCAGGCGTTTGAGTTGAAAATCACTGTTGAGGGGGTTGAACTTGAAGAACAGGTGAACTTTTTTAAAGACAAATATTGTGATGATATTCAAGGCTATTATTATTCAAAACCACTAACGATTCAAGAACTCAAAGAGTTTATAAATAAAACTTCATAAATTATAATTCAAGCTATAATACTTTTATTAGAAGAAATGAACTTGAGGAATTTGAAATAATTGAAGATATTAGCACTCGAAGAAGTTTACTTGCAAAGGTCAATAAGGTGAAGATATTATTACTTGAAGACGACACAGTTTTAGCAGACATCCTAGTTGATTATTTAGAAGAGGATTATGAGGTTTCACATACGTATAGCATGAAAGAGGCTTTGAGTCTTGCTGAGGATAACTCATATGAGTTGTATATCTTTGATATAAATGTTCCTGATGGGGATGGGATATCTCTGCTTAAAGAACTTCGCAGCTTCTCTGATACAACACCGACTATCTTTATAACCGCATTTCACGATACAAAGTATCTTAAGTCTGCTTTTGAATCAGGTGCGAATGATTTTATAAAAAAACCTTTTGATTTAGAAGAGTTAGGGCAGAGGATAGAAAATATTAAAAGGCATTTCGGGCTTAATTCTATCATCAGCTTAGGGCAATTTATAGAGTTTGACACACAGACGCATGTTTTAAAAAACGCTGAAGTGACTAAAACACTCAGAGCCAAAGAGAGTGATTGTTTGCAATATCTTTATAGAAACAGACATAGGGTGGTCAGTGCAGATGAGATGCTTCAAAATATTTGGGAATTTGATGAGATGCCAACAGACGATGCAATCCGCACTATCGTAAAAGAGCTTAGAAAAATTCTTGGTAAAGAGCATATCATTAACGTGCGCGGTGAAGGATACCGTTTTGAATGATATAGAAAAGAAATCTTTTTATTCATTTTTATTTTTGTATCTTGGATCTTCACTTATCTTTGTTTCACTCTCAGGGTTTTGGTATTACTCAGCACAAAAAAGTGCCTTAGAAAACACAACATATTACAAACTCCAGCATCTCGCAGATAAAGTTTCGAGTTTAATTATCAATGCGCATATGATGGGGGAGAAACTTATCCTTCCCAGCGTTGAAGATGGCTATGAGTATATTTTGGTTTCAACAAAAGAGCAGAAGGTTTATAAACAAAGATACTTTGAAAAGGATGGATTTAAAACATTGGTCTCTTCAGCGCCCCAAGAACATTTGATGATAGAGTATGTTGTTGCAAGGACAGACAATTATCATAAAAATTTACTTGCATTGCAAAAAAAAGTGAGTACGATTCTTGTACTGGTTTTTTTGGCTATTGCAATTATCTCTTGGATTTTATCCAAACTCTTTATGCGGCCGGTTCGTCAAAAGATGATACAAATCGAGCAGTTTATCCAAGATATATCGCATGAGTTGAACACCCCTATAACAGCATTGACTATGAGCTCCAAGCGCGCCCTTCAAAAACAGGCGTATGATGAAAAAATTTTAAGGAATATCTCCATCAGCACAAAGCAGCTTTACAGTATTTATAAGTCTCTTGCCTATTTAAACTTTTCATCTAAAGAACAAAATCCAGAATATTTAGAACTAAAACCGCTTTTAGAACAAAGTATAGAGTACTACGCAGAGTTAAGTATGGCTAAGAACATAAAGATACAAACAAATTTAGAACAGGCCGGCATTGTGGCGGTGGAATCCAGAATTGAGTTGTTGTTTTCAAATTTAATCTCAAATGCTATCAAGTACTCTATGCCAAACACCAAAATTATGATTGAACTGGAAAAGGGACGTTTTCTTATTAAAGATGAAGGTGTTGGAATACAATCACAAAAGATAAAAGATATATTCAAAGCTTATGAGAGAAACTCAAACCTTGCAGGCGGATTTGGCGTGGGACTGAGTATTGTAAAAGATATTTGTGACACTTACGGCATAGATATTGAAGTTGCATCTGAACTTGGAGTGGGAAGCAGTTTTATTTTAAGCTGGAAATAACCTTATAAAATCATCATAAACTTAGGGAATTATCTTTGCTAGAAATAGTGCACGGGATGGAAAACTTCCTAAATTTAAGGCTAATCAGAGATGGGAGCCACGGCCTAAGCAAAGAGGTGAACAGTATGAAAGTGCAAACACATGAGATTGCTATGCAATCCAAACACGTAGAATATAAAAGTATGATTGAATCAAAACTGAGTTTTTCCAGTTTTTTCACAGATACACCTATGGAAGACTTTGAACAATTACAAAAGGCTCCTAAACCAGAAGCAATACATACAGATTGCTCTTCTTATTTCAGTGAACAATCCAGAACACTAGAGGGTATCATCCAGAATTTGATAAGGATGATACAAGCACAAGTCGGGTCAGCGGATAAGAATGAGGAATCTGAACAAGAAGTTTTTGGATACACACATTACTCCATGAGCCAAATGTATGAAGAGACTGAGAGTTTGAGTTTTTCAACTATGGGGCATGTTGTAACTGATACAGGAAGTATAGATTTAAATCTTAATTTTTCAATGACTAGAAGTTTTATGCTTGAAAATAGAATCGATATTTATACAGCTTTTGATCCACTTGTAATTAATCTCGATGGTGATATTCCAAATCTGCTAAGTGATACTTTTTCTTTTGACTTAGACAACGATGGAACAAGTGATCAGATATCCAAACTTGGAAGCGGAAGCGGTTTTTTAGCACTGGATAAAAACAAAGATGGTGAAGTAAACCGGGGAAGTGAACTGTTTGGAACGATAACAGGCGATGGTTTTGGTGAACTAAGGGAGTATGACGAAGATAAAAACTCTTGGATTGATGAGAATGATTCTATATTTGACAGCCTTCAGATTTGGCTTAAAAATGAAGATAAGAATGAAAAAGAGTTAATCAGTCTCGGTGAAGTCGGTATCGGTGCTATTTACTTAAACTCAGAGTCAAGCGGGTTCACATATAAAACTCCAGCAAACAATGTACTCGGCGAAATGAAATCTTCAGGAATATTTTTACATGAAGATGGAAAAGTGGGAAACATTTCTCAGATAGATTTTGTTGCATCAAGCGAAGAAAAAGAAGAACCCCTGGCCACATTTCTGCAGGCTTAAATAGATTGTGGAAATGGATGTCCACATAGGGGGCATAAAGTATAAGTTCACGATTAGCTCACTATTTTATGATACAATTTTACAAATAAAAATCAAGGATGTTAGATGTTAAATATGATTAAAATTTCTGCAGTGGCTGCAGCTTTAGTTTTAGTGACTACGGGTTGTTCAACAAAAGAGGACCTCAAAGCGGTTTCAGACACTCAGTTTTTCTATACAACTCACCATTGTCCAGTGCATTCTGGAGATAGTGTGTGCCCAATGCCACAAGTTAAAGCTCTTGAGATAGTGGATGGAGATGATGATGCTGATGGCGTGTTGAACTCTGTGGATAAATGCCCTGGAACTGTGCCATACCAAAAAGTTGATGCAACAGGATGTGCAGTGGTTGATGGCGACGATGATAACGATGGTGTTTTAAACTCTATGGATAAATGTCCAGGAACTGCTGCAGGTGCGCAAGTGGATGCTTCAGGATGTGCAGTGGCCATAGATGGAGACAGTGATAAAGACGGTGTGAAAGACTCTATGGATAAATGTCCAGCGACTAATTCAAATGTAACAAAAGTGGATGCTGATGGTTGTGCTGCAGAAGTGAATTTAATTATCAACTTTGAGTTCAATTCTTCCACTGTGAAAGAAGATTCTTTAGCGGATATCTTAAGTTTCGGTTATTTCATGAATGAGCATACATCGTATAAAGCAAATATTGAAGGTCATACTGATTCATCAGGTCCTGCTGAGTACAATCAAATGCTATCTCAAAAAAGAGCACAAGCTGTTGCAGACCTTATTGTAAGTGAAGGCAATGTAGACGCTTCAAGATTGCAAGCTATCGGTAAAGGCGAATCTTCTCCTATCGCGGACAATGCTACAAGAGCCGGCCGTATCGAAAATAGAAGAACAGAAGCACATATTATTAAATAACAGCTCTTTGTTCTATAGTTAAAAACCAGTGACTCTTAAAGTAGCTGGTTTTTAACAAACTCATTATAATGACCCTCTTGCTCTTCTAACTCTTCATGTGTTCCGCTTTGAACAATAGTCCCATTTTCTAAAACATAAATAGTGTCGGCATTTTTCACCGTGCTTAATCTATGCGCGATTGTTATAACCGTTTTATCTTTTAAAATCGGCAGCAATGCAGCTTGTAATTTTGCTTCGGTGTGCACATCAAGCGCTGAGGTGGATTCATCAAAGATAACAACACTGGGATTGGCTATAACCATCCTAGCGATGCTTAGACGTTGTCTTTGACCTCCTGAGAGTCGAATCCCGTGACGTCCGACGATTGTTTGGAGTCCATCTTGCATATCTTCTATCATCTCATAGAGTTGTGCGATTTTAAGGGCTTGATGAATTTGCTCATCGCTTATATCTTCTTCACCCATTGTTATGTTAAAACGCAAAGTGGAGTTGAATAAAATCGGCATCTGCAAGACTAAAAATATTTTCTCACGCAGAGATTTTTTATCTATCTCTTCTGTATTGATTCCATTGTATTTAAGTGTTCCTGCTGTTTTTTCATAAAATCCTGAAAGAACTTGGGCAAGTGTGGTTTTTCCGCTTCCGCTCGCTCCGATAAGAGCTATTTTAGAGCCGTGGTTTATCTTGAGTGAAACGTTTTTAAGTATGGGTTTGTTGTTTGAGTAAGAGAAATCAAGATTTTTTAAATCAATTTCCACCGCTTGTGTCTCTATGACTTTTTCACCTGTGTTTTCAGTTTGAAGTGCAAGAACTTTGTTGATTCGAGAGAGTGCAGCCATAGCAGAAGCGTAACTGTACTGAATGGACAACATCTCTTGAATGGGTGTCATAATGAACCAAATATACCCAAACATCGCAAACATCATACCGATGCTCAAGTCACTGTAAACGACGAGTAAAAAACCAGATGCACGAAGAACTTCAAACATGGAAAGAGAGATGGCATTTGATAATTTTTCATAAATAACACTTTTAAAACTAAACTCATTTGAAGTTCTTTGAATAGTATCGGCACGTTTAACCGCCTCAGAAAAAAAGTAATCCTCTTTGTTGGATGCTTTGATTTGACCGTATAGTTCGAGTGTTTCACCAACATTCTCTTGAAACTTTTCTATGGAGTCATTTTCATTTTTCTTTAAAGTTCCGACTGCTTTGGACATCTTTTTGCTGATAAGCACATTGAGCGGTTGGATGATTAATATTAGAAGCCCTAAAATGGGATTGAGCATAATCATAACAACACTTACAGCCATAAGTGTGAGCGTGGCAGAGACAAGTTTTGATGTGGAGTTCATTATAAACGAATCAAAAGTGTTTATGTCGGTGATGAGATTTGATGTGATCGCACCGGAGCCAAGTGTTTCATACTCATTCATGGAAGTGATTTTAAGATGCTCAATGAGCCTTTTTCTAATCATAAAAGTGACGTATTTGGATATTTTGGTGAATATTTTTGTAATGATGGCACCAAGTAAATAGTAGCTCACACGCAAAAAGATGACAGATAAGGTTACGATGGCCACATACACAAAAGGATTTGTCTCGCCGATAAAGTAATTAATAGTTTCAACAAAACCTGCCGGTTTTTCTAAAAGAACTTCATCAACCATCATCGGTAAGATCAGAGGGATCGGCACACTGACTAAAACAGCCAAGATGGTTATAATTTGACCATATATCAAGGCAGGTTTTTTATCTAAAATGAGCTTAAATATACTCTTGAGTGTAATCTGATTGTTTTGCATATGCAACTTAGGCTTTTTTCAAATAGGGTTTAGCTATATAGTAGATTATTAAAGCCCATAGAATAGTTGAACTGATTATCTCAATCAATCCTATCTCCTCATGAATATGAATAAGTTTTGATGCATCAATAGAATTAGAATCAAAAATATAATCAAGCCCTAAACCAAAAAGCATGCTTCCTAGAACAATTGTGCTGAGATAAATAATAAGTGAAGTCTTTCCAAGCATACTCTTCACCACCCCGATAGTCACGGTGTTTGTAGCCGGACCTGCTGTTAAAAAGACAAAAGCGGCCCCTGGACTGACACCGGCAATCATCAATGCAGCAGCAATCGGTAAAGATGCTGTGGCACAAACATAAAGCGGAACTGCAATAGCGATGGCAATAAGATACGATGCCCAGGCATTATCCATAATAATCGCACTTAAATTCTGAGGAATCGCTATAGTGATTAAAGCACCCAAGATAAGACCGTAAAACAAGGGTTTTGCTATATCTTTAAGCAGAGTTCCAAAAGAGTAGCTGAATACTTTTTGAATGGAGAAGGCTTTTTTTTCTTGATTTGTGTTGGAGCAACAACTCTCAGTCACTTTAGGTTTCACAGAAGCGACACTGAAACCTGCTTTATTCGGTGCGAATGCAGAAAAGGCAGGTTTTGGCTTTTCTTTATCTAGAAAATTAGTCAGGATTCCCGCAATAGTGGCAATAATCATGGAAGTTATAACTCTATAGAGGGTGAAAATCCAGCCAAACATTCCGTAGGTGGCAAGGATTGAATCGACTCCGGTTATCGGTGTTGAGATTAAAAAGGATAAGGTTGCACCCTTACTCGCACCGCTTTTTTTAATACTTGTGGCAAGCGGAATAACACCACAGGAGCAAACGGGTAAAGGTATTCCAAAAAGAGTTGATTTTATAACTGATAAGATGTTTTCTTTTCCAAGATGTTTTGTAACGATACTCTCTGGAACCAACTCATGTAAGACACCTGCAAAAACAAGACCAAAAAGGATGTATGGACTCATTGCATGAGAAAGTGCAACAAGAGCATCGAAAAAAAGGGTTATGTATTCCATAACAGCAACCTTTATTTAGTTTATTGCTGTTAGTTTATCTAAATTATTTTTAAGCGGGATGGGTGAATAAAAATTAATTAGTTTTTCAAGTGTGTGTCTATATATTATTTTGTGCATCCATCGTGATTGCATTGGCGATTCTAAGCATTGTTTCATTCTTCCCTAAGATAGCCATCACGCTGTCAAGTCCCGGTCCGCTCATTTTTCCAAGGAGTGCCACTCGAAGAGGTTGACCGATTTTTCCAAAACCTATATCCATCTCCTTCACCACTTCTTCCATGATATGATGGTAATCACTTGGAAGGTGAAGTTCATCTGCAGCGGATATTTTAGCGCCAAAAGTGTTGAGAACTTCTATGGCATTTCCTTTAAAAGCCTTCTTTACAGCTTTCTCATCATAAAATGAGGGAGTTGTTAAAATCTCTTTTGTCAATTCTGCCAACTCTTTTAAGGTCTTTGCACGGTCTTTAAGCTCATCTAGTAAAATCTCTTTTTTATCATGAGAAGTGAGAACCAAATCATACTGCGTTAAAAGTTCTGCCAACTCTGGGTTTGAAGTGTTTTTGATATAGTGAGCATTGAGCCAGTCAAGTTTTTCTGTGTTATAGATAGAAGCTGATTTGTTGATATCTTTAGGGTTGAAAAGATTTTGCATCTCCTCCATTGAAAATATCTCTTGATCGCCATGACTCCAGCCAAGGCGCACTAAAAAGTTTAGAAGTGCCTGCGGTGTGTAACCCATCTCTTTATAAGCCATAACATCAGTCGCACCGTCACGTTTAGAGAGTTTTTTACCGGCAGAGTTGTGAATCATCGGAACATGGTAAAACTTAGGAATATCAAATCCAAGTGCTTCATAGACCACGATTTGTTTTGGAGTGTTTGAGAGGTGGTCATCACCGCGGATCACTTCGTTTATTCCCATTAAGTGATCATCAATCGCTACAACAAAGTTATATGTCGGAGCTCCATCCCCACGCGCGATTACAAAGTCATCTAAAATATCTTCAGCTTGAAAACTGATGTCACCTTTGACTCCGTCACGAACAAGAATTTCGCCGCTTAGGGGTGCTTTGATTCTTATAACCGGTTCAACTCCCTCAGGTGTTTCTCCGGTGAAGTCACGGTATTTTCCATTGTATTTTGTACGCTCATTCTTTGCCATTTGTGTCTCACGAAGTTCTGTGAGTTCTTCTTTTGACATGTAGCATTTATATGCTTTTCCCTCATCTAAAAGTTGTTTGATATATTTTGCATAAATATCATCACGTTGAGATTGGTAGGTGATGGAACCATCATGTTCGAGCCCTAACCATTTGAATGCTTCTAAAATTGCATCTGCAGCTTCTTGGGAGTTTCTGGCCTTATCTGTGTCTTCTATACGAAGGACAAATTTTCCACCGTTTTTTTTAGCCCAAAGGTATGAAAAAAGAGCAGTTCTAAGACCGCCAATATGAAGGTAGCCTGTCGGAGAAGGAGCAAAACGTGTAACAACCATGAAAAAGCCTTTAAGTATATTATTTAGACATAATAATGAGCAAAGCCCATTATTATGGCAGGGACACTAGTCCCTACAACCCTCTAAAGCTACAAAAAATTTGATTTTTTGAGAAGTGAACAGATTTCCATTTTATTTTAATTAATCGAATTTTAGGCAAAAATTGGTTAAAAAAGGGTAAAATAGAAACTTAAATTCAACAAACTGGATAGATATGTATAAATATTTAATAACTTTAGTATCGGGTGCGGCTTTGAGTGCAAATATGGTCGCCGGTGTGGCTATAGTGGTGAAAGACGAGGCTATAACGCTTTATGATATAAAAAAAGAGATGAAAGTTTCCAACGTGAACAAAGAGATGGCGATAAATACACTTGTCCGCCAAAAACTTGAAGAGTCTGAGATTAAAACACGAAAGATAGATGTGAGCAACACGGAAGTGTATGATGATATAAAACAAACAGCTAAAAGAAACAATATGAGTGTTTCTCAACTTTATGAAGCAGCGCTCAATGCAAATGGAATCAGCTCCAATGAACTTAAAATTAAAGTCAAACAAAAACTTTTGGCGCAGAAGCTTTATAACTCTATCGCTTATTCTCAAGCTTCAAGACCGACAGAAAATGAACTTAGAGAATATTACGATTTAAATAAGGAAAGTTTTTCACATCCTTCTTCTTTCACAACTGTGATTTATCAAACAACAGACCAGCCAGCGCTTGCAAAAAAGATAGAAAACCCAATGTTTTACGCACCTCAAATTCAGACACAAGAACAAGAGTTGCAATACGACAGGATATCCCCGGAGTTGGCTAACCTTTTAGAAAAAACACAGCTGAACACATTCACACCCATAGTTCCAGATGGAAAAGGCGGACACATGAGTTTTTATGTAAAAGCTGTCAAGGGGGTGCAAGATCTTGGTTTTGATAAAATGAGAGGTCAAATAGAAAATGAGATCTTAGGTAAAAAACGGGAGCAGGTTCTTGGAGACTACTTTGCGAGACTCAAAGAAAATGCTGAGATAAATATTTTAAGAAATGTTGAATAATCCTTAAGGAGAAGCCTAATACAAGAGGGAATGAGTGAAGATTAAAAAGAATCGTTTATTTACATATCAAAATATCGTTATTCTTGCATCTATTATTCCTATCGTTGTATTTGGCATCTTGACGTACAACAACTCAAAAAAAGAAACCACTCAGTCTACATTTGACTATATTCAAAACATAAATCATCAAAAAAAGAAAATTATTCAAGAGTATTTCCAAGAGTTGGAATTTAATATGAATGAACTCATCAAAACTATCTCTTTTTTAGAAAGACAAGCAAAAAACAATATTAAAAATATTCAAATTCTACAAAAAAACAATATACTCGATCATTTCACCGCTGTAGAAAAGGATCTTGTTTCTTTATCTAAAAAAGATATTTTTCAGTATATCTATAGCTTTCTTCAAAGAGGTAAAACCGTTGATAATGTTTATTTTGAAAATATAAAATCTTATAAAAATGATCTTGGATTAAAAAATATTTTAATGATGGATCTTAATGGAAAAATTCTTTATTCCAGTGACCACGAAAACATGACAAACACCTATGCAAAAGAGTTTCTAAGCATGGGTGAAAATATCTTCAAAACCTTGAAACTTAAGAAAAACGCTAAAAATGTTTATTTTGTGAACTTCAGCGTAAAAGGTTCGCCTACAGGCTATATGCAATATGCAATCACAAGCTTTGAAAGTGTGAATGGTTATATAGCTATGGAGATAAATCAAGATGATTTACAAAAAAGTATAGAAAATGTTGCATCACTTGGAGACACTGCAGAAACATACTTGGTGCATAAATTAGGTCTTAAAACATATTTAACAACAAACAGATTTAAAAAAAAGGCTAAAGTCGGAGATGAAAAATCAGGATTCCATATTGATAAAGGCTTCAGCTCTGCTGGCACAGATGTTAAATATGGAAGCCTAGGTGATGTGGAGCTTGTAGGATATATGCCGGTGAAGATCAAAAATATCAGCCTGAGTATGCAAACCACCGTTGCTTATACAGATATTATTTCACCGATTATTAAAGGAGCTGATTATTTTGAGCAGTTTGTAAAAGACTATAACTATCATAATCTTATGATTGTCGGCTTTAAGGGAGATGTTTATTATTCAGTCACCAAAGAGAATGACTATCAGACAAATGTTTTTTCAAAAAAGTATGAACAAAGCCATTTCTTAAAGGCAGTAAAGGAAGTTGTTCGAACAAAAAAATTTGTTTTAAGTGACTTTGATTCTTATAATGCATGCAGTAGCGGTTTTGCACAGTTTGGACTTGCTCCCGTTTTCAAAGAGGATGGAAGTGTGCATTCTGTTGTTGTTATACAGCTAAATACAGATTATCTTACAAATCTACTGGTGAATACAAACACATTGTATAAGTCCTATGAAACATACGTGGTGGGAAAAGATAAAAAGCTTCGCTCTGACACAATTCTCTCAGCAAGCACCCACACTGTTAAAAATTCCTTCAATAAGAATATTTTAATTGATTCTGAAACTGTGACTAAAGCATTGATACATGGAGACGGGGTTTCCATGCTCAAAGATTATAGAGATATAGATGTACTTTCGAGTTACAGCACGATTAAATATCCAAATCTTGAATGGATTGTTGTAACAGAGGTGGATGTTAAAGAAATTGAAAAGATGTTGAGCGGATTAAAAGACAATATTTCCCTTTTTGTTTTGATCTCATCTATTGTCGCATTGTTTGTTATGCTGGTTATTACAAATGAAAAAAAGAAACAAGATAAAAAACTTCACCATACAGCGACACATGATGCTTTAACAGGCTTACCAAACAGAAAGTTCGCATTAGAGTTTTTATCTTATATGCTTGCGAATCAAAAAAGGCGTAAAACACAAGGTGCGGTGCTTTTTATAGATTTGGACAAGTTTAAAATTATTAACGACAGTTATGGACATGATGCCGGCGATAAAGTTCTCATAGAAATATCCTCGCGACTTAGAAAAATGTTACGTGAAGAAGATTTAGTTGCAAGACTCGGAGGGGATGAGTTTATTGTTATTGTAAATAATTTTCGTTCCCCCTCAGATATAGACAAGTTATGCAATAAGCTGATTCAAACTGTTTCTCTGGCAATTGAGGATAAAGAACGTGCATATGAGGTTGGAATAAGTATAGGTATAGCCATCTTCCCTCAAGATAGCAGCAATGCTGAAGAGTTGTTGCAGTTTGCCGATACAGCAATGTTTAGAACAAAAGATAATGGGCGCAATGGATTCACTTACTATAACAAAGAGATGACTCAAAGGTCTCTGCAGGTTTCGCGTGTGGAAGAGGAACTGAAATATGCAATAGTGAATGATGAATTGGAACTTTACTTTCAACCGCAAATCGATTTAAAAAATGCAAAGATTATTGCAGTTGAAGCATTGGTTCGTTGGAATCATCCTCGTGACGGACTTATTATGCCTCATGACTTTATAGCTATTGCAGAAGAGAGCAATTTAATCATAGATCTTGGTTATTGGGTGATAAGAGAGGCTTGCTCAAAGTTTAAATCATGGAAAGAAAAGGGTGTTTCTATTGAATATATAGCCGTGAATATGTCAACAAAACAACTTCAAGACACTCAATGTGTGGATAATATTTCGAGGATATTGAAAGAGTTGGATTTTCAGCCGGAATGTTTAGAGTTAGAGATCACTGAGACCACACTCATCTCTAACTTAGAAAGCACCCTCTCTAATATCAACACCTTCAAAGAAATGGGGGTTAAATTCTCCATTGATGATTTTGGAACAGGTTATTCTTCTCTTTCATATCTTAAATCTTTACGTATCTCCACGTTGAAAATAGATAGAGAATTTGTAAAAGATATCATAAGCGATAAAGATGACCGCAGTATTGTCACAGCTATAATCGGAATGGGACACACCATGAATTATACAATTGTTGCAGAAGGTGCAGAAACTAAAGAAGATGTGGCCTTGCTCAAAAAGCTTGAATGTGACATAATTCAGGGTTATTATTATTCTAGACCATTAAGAGAAATTGATTTACTATCGTATATAAAACATGAGGAATGGATAAAGTAAATGTTAAATGATACAAATTTTATAAATATTGCAACAGAGTTGGCCTGTGCTTCAAAATGCGTTTCAAAGCAAGTCGGTGCAGTTATAGTTAAAGATGGAAGAATTTTAAGCACCGGATACAATGGCACTCCGGCCGGTTTCACCAACTGTGTGGATCATTGGGATGGCGAGTACACACCAGACCATCATGAATGGTCAAAAACATATGAGATTCATGCGGAGATGAATGCTATCATCTGGGCAGCTAGAAAAGGGATATCCATAGAAGAAGCAACTATATATGTAACACTTGAACCTTGCAGTGAGTGCAGTAAAAACCTTATTGCAAGCGGTATAAAAAGAATTGTATATAAGACACCGTATGAACACACCCACTCAGACACTATTTCTAAATTTTTAAAAGATAACGGAGTGAGGATAGAGCAATTAAGCCTTTAAGAAATCGGCTATGAGTGAAGATGGTCTTGCAATAATAGCTTTTGAATCTTTAAAGACAATAGGTCTTTGAATGAGTTTTGGATTCTGTGCCATTGCTTCTATAAGTTTTTCTTCGCTTTGTTCATTTTTTAGATTTAATTCTTTGTAAATATCTTCTGTTGTTCGCATCAGTTCCCTTGCAGTGAGTCCCAGCATTTTAAGAATAGACTTGATTTCATTTGCATCGGGAGGATTTTCGAGATACTTAATCACTTCACCTTCAATGTTTAACTCCTCTAAAACTTTTACAGCTTCGCGTGATTTTGAACATCTGGGATTATGCCAGACTTTAATATTGCTTGATTTCATAGAGACACCTTTGATTTTTTTTGATTATAGCTTATAATCCACAACATTCGAAATCATGGAAGCCTGTAATGTTTAGGTGAATATACTGAAACTTCACTTTTTTTATATAGCTTTTACCTAACTTAGATAAAATGCACACTCAATCAAAAGGGTTTTATATGAATAAAAAAATTGTTAAATTAGCAACTGTGGCTTTGCTGATAAGTGCACAGGTGCAAGCTGATGAAGCCAAACCAAAACGTGAATTAAAAAACAACATGATGATAAAAACAAATCTGGCACCTAAAAGTGTGGATAGTCTATCTGATATGTTCACTGAGGGTATGTTCTATGGAAGATTAAGATCCAATACATTTAAATGGGATTGGAAAAATGATGATGTTGCTGCAACCGGAAACAAAGATAACAAAGCATTTGGTTTAGGCGGAAGCTTAATCTATAAAACTGCTTCATTAAGTGGTGTAAGCGCTATGGCAGGATTATACTATACAACTAGTCCATTCTCAGGTTTACGTATGGATGATGCAGATGTTGGAAAAGTAAAAGCCGGTAAAGACACCTATAGTCGCTATCAGGTGGCAAACGGTGGGGCTTGGTCGTACGCAGTCTTAGCAGAAGCGGCACTTCGGTATAAAATGGCAGATACAACATTTCTAGCAGGTCGTCAAATATTTGAATCTTTCTTAACAAAATCAAATGATACAAAAATGATTCCAAACACTTTTGAGGGTTACACGTTAACAACAAAAGCAGTGCCTAATACTAGAATACGTGGAGCATACTTCACCGCCCAGAAGTTACGTGATCATACAACTTTTCATGATGTGATCACCTATGGAACCAGCGTTGATGCAAACTCTTCTGCCAGCACTAATTTTCGTAACTGGGACGGTAATGATGATTCCGGTGTGCATAAAGGTCTTTCATATAAAAACCTAGCTCCGGTTGGAAAAACAAACAATGCTTTGATTATCGCTGATATACGCAACACCTCACTTGAGAACCTTCAAGTGGATGTAACCTATGGTTCAGTCCCAGGTCTTTTTTCATCACTAACCGGTGAAGTAAACTATAAGATTGCCATGGGTGGATTCTCATTGACACCGGGTGTGCGCTATATGAAACAGATGGATAATGGCGGTGGAGCAATCGGTGGTGCAGGTTTAAGTGGAACCATCAATGCAACAAACGCAAGGGCTATGGGTTATACTGATGGTGATTCCCTTGACACTTCACTTGCAATGGCTCGCTTGGTGCTTAAAAAAGGTCCTTTAAAAGCTCAAGTCGGATACTCTGCTGTTGCTGATGAAGCCGACATTGTCACTCCATGGAGGGGTTTTCCAACTGGGGGATACACTCGTGCAATGGCACAGTACAACTGGAGAGCAAACACAAAAACAACTTGTGCTGAAGTGCATTATGACTTTGGTAAAGCTGGTATAATCTCTG
>JACKQG010002487.1_pt1 | contig 24013 bp, 18 predicted proteins | sample 8237621 | NCBI WGS metagenome assembly JACKQG01 (sample SAMN15677084, study PRJNA649215) | marine metagenome | biome: marine; feature: Black Sea; material: saline water; isolation source: suspended particulate matter (SPM) from the Black Sea western gyre | collected 2013-06-09/2013-06-10 | depth... | reverse complement strand
CTCCTGATCCGTCAGTAGGGATTCAGGCACGCGGACCGTCGTCACGTCGTCGCGTATGCTGCCGCCGGTATCGTCCGACGCGGCGTCATCTGACGCGATCTCCAGCCGAACTTGATCTTGCTGAACTTCCAGGTAATGGCACACCCGCTCGAACGTCTGCTCGCCCTCGGCGTGCGAGCCGTCCCGGATCACGGGAAAGAACTCCTGCGTGGGAAGGATGACCGGTGCATCGCGCATCTGCTGCCAGCCAAACCGCTCGACGAGCCAACCCATGCGCAGTTCGGTCCAGACCTTTTCCCGTAAGTCAATCGGGCACGGAGGTCGAAACAGTCCAAGCATATCGCGTCACTCCCGGAACGCCTGAAATCCACACAAGACAGGCTTGTTCATAGCAGCCTTGCTCGACGGAAGCAACCGGATCTCAAGTTCATCCCGGACCTCGATGCCCGAGAACTCCTTGACGATCGCCTTCCGGACGCCACCCGCAGCACGTGCAATGCCGAAATCCTCAAGCACGGTTTTCCCCATCAGCGACACCGAGAAGACTCGCTGCCCCACTTCCAAGTCTTCCGGCTCGGCAAAGAACAGCCGGACGGTGTACGCGCCGGAGGGTTGGCCGTCGCCGATCAAGCGGAACGCGAGCGGTTTCTCGTTCGCGTATCCCGAGGTAAAGATCCACGGCTTCTTCGTCTCGGCGATCGTGGTCGTCAATTCCTTCAGGCGATAGCACATCTGCTGGTTGTGCTGGTAGGTCGGCAGCCAGTCACCCACGATTCCCGCTTCGATCCGCGCAGGGTAGGGAATCCAGAGGTTGCCGTCGGGGTCTTCGCGGAAGCCCGGTGCACCGAGATTGACCGAAACGGTCTGTACCGGCAACGAAACGACGTCGGCGCGCCCAGCGGCAAACCCTCGGCTCCACGCCTCCGCCGTCGGCTTGGGGTAGAGCGTCATGGACGTGTGAATCGGCACGTCGCAGGTGCATCCGGATCGCCCTTCGGGAGCGGCAAACACGCCGCCCGCGGGAACCGCGCACAAGCCGCATGCCATCCCGACTCCGCCGAATGGCGTGAATCCGCCGCGTTCGTCCAGATTCCAGTATCCAACGCCGCCCTTGGCGCCAAACAATGCGGACGAAGACGCCAGGATATGACTGCAGCCAATATAACCGCGGTGGAAATCGAGTGGCTGCTCCTGGCCGCTGAGCGGGTTCAAGATCGTCTTCAGTTCACCCGTCTTCAAGTGCCAGGCAAAAGGTTCGGCGTAGACATGATCTCCCACGATAATCGGGCGTTTTCGATAGCCCTTGCGGCCACCCCACAGAAGCCTCCCAGTTTGGCTATCGAATGCGTAGATGGCTCGTCGAGCGAATTCGCCGCGGAGGAACTCTTTGTGTGGATGTCCGAGGCTGCCGGTCCCGTGCACTACCACGACGCCATCTTTGTACATGCACGCAACGCCGCCCCTGCCTTGCACCGTTACGTCGTCCAACGTGATGTCCGTGACGTCCAGAGGTACTTGCCAGAGCTTCTGGCCACCGCGTGCATCTAGCGCGACGAGCTTACGCAGGTCAGGAGCAATGGGCTGGCCGCGCTGATCAACCGCCTTTCGGTCTGGCACACTGGGATCCTTGACGGCATCTGCCTGAGCCTGCCTGCGTTCCGCATCTGCCAACGCGCGGTCGACCAGAAAGATCCGACCGGCGCCGACGGCGATCCCATCGTGGTCGATCCCTTCTCCGTCGCAGGTCCACACAGTTGCTCCGGTATCCTTGTCCAACGCAAACACGCAATTGCTTGTCTGCTCCGAAGTTTTACGGGAACGGTCGTCATACTCCGCGCGGCTGCCGTATAGAAGATTTCCGTCAAGGGCAATCCAGGCCCATGCCGCACGTTTCGCACGGTCGACGCGCGGCGCCTCATAGACGCTCAAAGTCTCGCCGGTGCGCGCCTCCAGACGCCAGCATTCGCCGTTGTCAAGCACCAAGAACAGGCTATAGTCGTCTGCAGCCAAATTCGACGTATTGATGGGCAGGTGCTGACGCGACGCGCCTTCGATCTTCCGCTCCCAGTTGGGTACGCCGTTGTACACGTCGTAAGCCATAACCAGATCGTAGCCGATAGTGAACAAAGAACTGCCAACCACCAGAGGCACGGGTGGCGCTGCATGCCGTTCGATCCGTTTCTGCGGACCTGGCTCGCCATACCAGAGAACGCCAAACGGACCTTTGACCAGCGGATCTTCGCTGCAATAGGTGTTCGCCGCGTTGGCGTAGTTGTGTGTCCAGTCCGTTGACCGCGGAATTCGGCCACGCGTAATCTTCAAGAGACCATCCGTTCGTTCCGCGACACCGTTCTCCCGCTGCAACGCTTCCAGATCCTTGGCGAGGCTCGCCGAATCGAGCGGTATGCCCGGCGTACCGTCCGGCTTACCCAACAAACACACGCCGCCGCACGGCTTCGTCACGCGGAAGAGTTCTCGAACCGGAACCGACGGTTTGCCGCTGGCGAAAGAACCTTGGTCGATAACCAGATTGAAGACGTACGGAGGAAAGGGCAGATCGGCCAACGAAGCGCGACGCACGCAAACGCGGCCGCCGTACAATCCCGCGGCGGCGAGGTCCGCGCGCATTACTCGCAAGTCTGCGCCGTCGGCCGCTATCATTTCCACGCGATAATCGGTTGCTCCGGCAATCTCGGCCGCAAGGGCGGCGGTGTCGCCGGCCACGATCAGACAATAGCCTTTCTTCGAGTCCGCCTTGTCGGCCAAACGCTGGGCCACCTGCGCAAGCTGCGATCGCCTTTCCCGAAACGACTTGCGTTGTGGTTCGGACGCGATCACTTCGTGCATTGATTGAGTACGGGCCGCGGAGGGCACGAAACAGCGCACCGATCCGTCGATGCTGCTGACGTACAATCTCCCGTTGGCCACGGCCAATCCACGGACGCGACTGCCGATCTCGGTGTTCCACAACGTTTCGCCGGTTTCCGTGTCCAGGGCGATCACCTTGTCTTCCCCGCCCGCATAGATGACGTCGCCGGACAGTATGAGAGATTCGGTTGCCTTCAGCGGCGTCATCCATTGGCACTTCTGTCGGAACTTGGCAAATATCGCCGCCGAGGCATCCGGCCATTTCGACCAGTTTTCGCCGCCCCATCGCAGCGCTCCTTGTTCAAGAGAACGCACGCGTGGATCGTCCTTGCCGTGTTCCTGGAATAGCCGATCGTACCGATCCAACAAATCCAGATAGCTGGGAACCCTCAAACGCTTGTAGGTCTCTTCGAACTCCCGGCACTCGTTTTTCGCCAAATCCTCCAACAGATCCTGTTTGACGGCCAGAACGTGGTAGTCGGTCGTCACGTAGGCCATGGAGCTGTCGAAGAGCGCCTGCCGAGCGTTGAACCAGTTGAAGACGAGTTCCCCTTTCTGTATTCGCCCCCACTTGTCTTTGAGTTCGCCGTCCGGATCGTACGCGAGAATGCACGCGCGTCCATAAACGATGTTTCGACCTTTCCAGATCTGGGCGTTGCTGCCGCCGTTGTAGAAGCGATACTCGTGGGCCTTGGGAACTTCTTGCGGGAAAGGCGTGTTGAAGTCCATGCGACTGCCGTCATTCTTGCTCCAGCGAGCGGGCGCGGCGCGCGACGTGGTGAAAAGCGAGTCCTCGGCAGCCAGTACGTGGCCTTGCGGCACATGGTCCAAACGGCCGCCGTCGTCAATCTGACGGCACCAGCGGACTTGGCCGTCCTGGGCGTCAACTGCGTAGAAATACAAATGCTGGTACGGAAACAGGCCGGCCGTGAAGTACACGATTCCGTCGTGGACGATCCCGCCGGCACGGATCGGCCACGCGGAACTGAATCGCCCTTGCCCCAAAACCAGGTCGTCGCGCGGCGCGGCACGAACCTGCCAACGCAACGTCCCGTCGCGCGCGTCAAGGCAGCGGAATACACCGTCGTCGGCCCCTACATACAAGTTTCCGCGCCAAAACGCCGGTGCCAAACGCGGTGCCGCATTGGTGAAGAAGACCCATTTCACCGTGCCCTTAGCCGTGTCGATCGCATACACACAATTCTCGGCCGACGAGCAGAAGTAGCAGGTATCTCCGACGGCAATCACGCGGAACGCATCGTCATGGCTGATGTTCGGTTTGTTCTTGCGAGCACCGTACCCGTTGACCGGCAACGCCCATCCTTCCGCCGGAGTAAACGGCGAACGGAATATCCAGTCGAGTTCAAGCGGTGGACGCAGCGTCTCCGGCGTAACGCCGGTCCGCTGGTTGTCATGCAGGTAAGTGGGCCAGTCCTCGGCCCAAGTGAGCAACGGTGAAAACAATGCTGCGGCCAGTATTGCCAGGCACGATATGCGTGCATTTCTCATCGCGACGATACTCCTTCTTGCCGTTCATATCGAGTCATTCTCTGCGACGGAACCGGACCGCAACCAGCATGATCCGTGGCAAGCGGCGCGTGGTTAATCCACAGGACCGTCAATACTTCTCGCGTTTGACGTTGCCGTCAACCGCTTTTTGTTTTTCTCCAGGGGTACCTCCGGACAATTCTGTCCAGAATGCTAGTATTTAGCAAAGCTCCATTTTCTGTGCATCGAGGGGTAGTTTCAGTGGACTCGCAAGAACTGTCTGTCACGGTGGTTACGGCGGAACACTTTTTCAGGGGGGTGGTGCGCACCTACGGGCATCGGCTCCTGGATACGTTGAACGATCCAACGACTGACTTTCTCGCGATGGACGATGTCGAAGTCTTCCGAGCTTCCCAGAACGTCCGAGCGGCACAACTTCCCACGGCGGCTGTGCGTAAGGACCACATCGGCATGGTGCTTGTCACCACCCGCCGCCATGAAGCGCCAGAGAAACAAGCAAACGCCCGCCGAGAAAAACGGCGGTTTCCTGCAATGTTGGCTTGCCTGGGATACGACATCGAGGGAACCGTTCATCTGCGGGGATTTGCGGACCCGGTGAACGCTCTTTCCCACGATTTCCACGACTTCTTCCCCGTTACCGAGGCACTTGTCACGCACGGTGGGAACACGAAACTTAAGCTCCGAGTACCCGTGGCGATGATCAAACGCGATGCTGTTTCCATGCTTCATCTAGCTCTCGACGCACCATCCGAGCACGACGTGCTCGCGTCCATCCGTGAACTGGTGCCGGACCAATTGGCCAGCGACCCCCAAACAAGTGCCCCTCTGGCTTGATCTCGCAAAAGGGCGCCGACCCTCTCGCACGCCGCTGGACGCTTCTGATACACTTTTCGCTCGTCGCCGACTTTCTCGTCGCACGCGATGGCACGGTGCAGTATAACATATCCTGCTTGACGCTCTTGCCAGGAAAGCACAATGGCGGAAAACCCCGATACCACCTCCGACCGGGCCGGCTTTCTCGACAGACAGGCGGAATCGTCGAAGACAGACGGCGCCGCCCGTATCGCCAGCACCCCACCCGAGGAACTTCAATCGCTGGTCCGTTCGCTTCAACTCCGCCAGAGAGAGCTCGAACGCGAAAACGAGAAGCTCCGTGCCGCCAATCTCCAGTCGGCCAAGTCCCACGACCGTCGATTCAGGCTGGTGACCGAAACGATCCAAGACGTGTTCTGGATAAGCAAACCGGGTGTCAGTCAACAGGTTTATGTCAGCCCGGCCTATGAAGCGATCTGGGGGCGCTCCGTCGACGAGTGTATGGAGAGACCAGGATCCTTTATGGAATCGATTCACTCGGAAGACCGAGAGAAATATGCTTCGATTCTCGATGAATGCCACGCCGGGGGCAGGTCTTACAGTTGTGAATACAGAATCGTTCGGCCCGACGGATCGGTTCGATGGATTAGCGAGCGTGGCTTCCCCATAGCCGACGATGATGGGGACGTAGAGCTGATGACAGGGGTGTGCACGGACATCACTGAACAGAAGCGGGTGTTGGGAGCACTGCGTGAGAGTCAGGATCGGTATCGCCGCGTCACCGAAGGCACGAGCGGAGTTGTCTACACCTACGCCGCGGACAGCGGGGGCGCATACTACTCATCCAATGTAGCGCAGATACTTGGCCACTCAAGGAAGTCACTTCTGAGCCAGCCAATGCTCTGGCACGATTCCATTCATCCGGATGACGTCGGCCACGTGGATGAGATTCTCACATCGATGGCGCCGGGGCAGACATACGAGGTGGAGTACCGAATTCAACGAGCGTCCGGCGATTGGATTTGGCTTCGCGATCGCTTCTCGGTCCAGGACGGCGAACCAGGTGCGATGGTCGTCGATGGCGTGGCGGTGGATGTGACGGAAACAAAGCAAGCGGAGCAGAAACTACGCCAGAGCGAAGAACAATACCGCGGCATTTTCGAGGCGACGACGGACGGATTGGCAATTCTCGATCAACTTGGCACGTTCGTCGAAGTGAACCCCGCTTTCTGTAGCATGCACGGTTACTCACGGGACGAATTGCTGGACTTCGCGGCGCAAGGAGTCATTCATCCGGACTCGCATCCGCTGTTCGACAGGTTCGTTGAATCGATCCGTCGAGGGCAACCGTTCTACTCCGAGGCGAAGGATGTTCGTAAAGACGCCACGTCGTTCGATGTCGAAGTCCGCGGTGTCCCGTTCAACTATCGCGGGCAATCCCACCTGCTGGCAATTCTGCGCGACAACACGAAACGTAAACACGCCGAGGAAGCGCTCCGGCGGTTGAACGAGGAACTGGAGGCCAGGGTCCATGAACGCACGGCAACCTTGAACGCGATGGTCGCCGAGTTGAAGGACGAAGCGGCTCGGAGGAAACGAGCCGAAGAATCGCTGAACGAACGGGCTGCACAACTGGCCCACTTCTCTCGGGTTAGCACGGCAGGAGAAATGGCCTCCGGTCTGGCTCACGAATTGAACCAGCCCCTGGTCGCGATATCCCTGCAAAGCGAGATATGCGCGGCGCTGCTCGAACGGGAGGCAGGAGGCAACGTTACCGACGAGTTGCGCGGCACATTCCAGGAAATCACCGAGCAAGCCCAGCGTGCGGGGCGCATTGTCAATTTCCTCCGTAACTTTGTAAGCGACACGACTCCCCATCGTTCGACCAACGACATAAACGACGTGGTCAACGGCATTCTGCGCATCTTCGAAGCCGAGGCTCGCCGCGGCCGTGTCAGCATTGGCTGCGAGCTGGACGATAATCTACCGCAGACGATGATCGACCGGATTCAGATCGAGCAAGTCATCATCAATCTGCTGCGAAATGCGACCGAAGCGACCGCCGAGAATGATCCGGGCGATCGAAATGTCGTGATCAAGACATCGCCGGGGCCCAGCGGCGAGATCCACGTATCCATCTCTGATAACGGTAATGGCATCGCCGCAGCGGATCTAGACAAGGTGTTCCAGGGCTTCTTCACAACCAAACCTGGCGGGATGGGGCTTGGCCTATCGATTTGCCGGAGCATTGTGGAAGCGCACCATGGACGCCTGTGGGTGGCAAGAAACGCAGACCGGGGCGTGACTTTCTACTTCTCGGTTTCACGAACGGGCACCACGGTTCGGAAGGCCGATTGACGCCCATCGCGGCCGTTCGAGAACCAACGAATTCGTGCTTTTCTTCCAGCTTGTGCCTCATTCCGGTCGGCCTCGTGGCTATCCGGTGCTACGTGGCAATACCACGCCAGTAATCTTGACCACTACTTGACCAATCGTGGGGCCGTCCGGGAAAAAGGGAGGAGTCGGGGATCACTAACGGCAGGCAGCACCTGCCCGGCTCGGCCAGATGCCTTGCTACGGAGAATCGACAGTGGAAGAGGAAAGCACAGTGTTCATCGTCGATGACGAGGAGCCAGTTACCAAGGCACTCGCGAACGCTGTGCAGTTGATGGGGCTGCCGTCGCAAACGTATTCCTCGGCAGAGGCATTTCTCAAGTCGTACGATACTACTCGGCCCGGCTGCCTGGTGCTCGACTACAAGCTGCCAGGCAAAGACGGCTTAGAACTGCAAGAGCACTTGACTGCGATCGGCAACCTGCTGCCGGTGATCATGATCAGCGCTCACGCGAATGTGAAGGTGGTTGTGAAAGCGATGAAGGGGGGCTCGGTAACATTCCTGGAGAAGCCGTTTTCGTTACACGTCCTTCGCCAAGAAATTGCGGGTGCCATTGAACTGGACGCCGCTCGGCGGCTCGAGGCAGCCGAATGCCGCGCCGCCAAAGCCAAAATCGCTGCATTGACCGGAAAGGAACGCGAAGTGCTGCGGCTTGTGGCCGCCGGTAACACCAACCAGGCAATAGCCAACATGCTTCGCCTGAGCATCAGGGCAGTCGAGGATCGTCGCGGCCGAATGATGAAGAAGCTTGGCGCGAAAGGCCTTTCCGACGTGATTGCCATCTGCCGGAAGGCGTCGATGCGACTGGGCGGTCGCGGCGGTCAGGATCGCCGACGTTAGCCAGCCTTTTTTCGCGAATTGTGTCAAGGCAGTGTCGCTAGCTAGCATGCAGGCTGGTTTCGAACCAATCACATCCCTACATCCCTCGTGGTAAGACCACGCATAGGTGGGGTTCTGCGGCCGCCAACCAACGAAAACCTACTCAAACTCCCTCGAAGTACTTGCATGCCGAACGACGCGTTGTAGCGTTGTGGTGAACAAGCAAACCCTCCGCTTTGTGGTGTGCTTTACCCCAAGACTTAACGGCAATACAGTGACTCTTCAACGAAAAAACGCAACTTCCTCTCGGTGCAGGCTACACGAGTCACCGCCCTGGCCAGCGTGCCAAGGCGGTGGCTTGGTGTGCCGTCAGCACCATGGCGGATCGAATAACAACGACTTCGTCTACAAGCACCTGGAGGCGATGAGTTGTTACGCTGCCGAGTGCGATACCGCCGCTCGCCCACTTCGCATGGGCCAACCGAGGTACCGGGTGGATGCAAGTGTGGCTGCCCTACGATGCCTCGACTACGAATCAAGACAGAGAACCGCACGACAGGGCAGCACCACACGCGAACTCACGTTTCACGCGACCTAAAACGAACCGCTGCGCGAACGAGGGATGGTGCCCAAGTTCCGGTTCCCAACGCATGGACGTGCGTGTAACAGGCCAAGACGTTGCCACAGCATAAGCCGTCCCGCCGGCCGTCGAAACCATGGCCGCGACGCATTTGGAAGGCGAAGCTCAAATCCTCTCCCGTGGACGATTGCATGTAGGTGTAGTGGAACTCGTGTCCCCTTAACGATTCGCCGACCGGATAGAACGGGTTTTCTTCGACGGTCTCGAGTTCGACGTAGCCGTGGCCCTGCGGTTTCTTCTGGAAGGCGAACAACACGGGCAGCGCACCGACCATCGGGTACTCGCCTTGTTCGTAGATGAGCTTCTCACCGAGAAACACGGCCCCACCACATTCAGCATAGACCGGCAGATCATCTTCGATGGCCCGGCGCAACGACTGAAGGAACGGTACGTTATCCGCGAGCGCCGGCGCCAGAGTTTCGGGAAAACCACCCCCGATGTACAGAGCATCCACGGGCGGCAGTTTGGCGTCGCGCAGCGGAGAGATCTCGATCAGGCTGGCACCTTCTCGAACCAAGCCCTCAAGGTTCTCGGGATAGTAGAACTGAAACGCCGCATCCCGGAATATCCCGATACGTGCCACCTCCGGCCCGGAAAAGGGGTCGGGAGTCGTTTTGCAGAATCGACTCCCGACCCCTTTTCCGGCTCGGAGAGCCGGTGCCTCCTGAGCCACGCGCTGAATGGCATCAAGGTCCAGGTATTGGCCCGCCACGTCGGCAACTCGGTCGATCGCACGGGTCAGGCGGTCGTGTTCCTGGGGCGGTACAAGACCCAGGTGTCGTTCCGGGAAGAGCTGTTCACGAATTCGTGGGATGGTCCCCAAGACGGGCAAACCGCAGATCTGTTCAATTGACTCGCGGAGGACCGACTCGTGTCGCGAACCAGCCGTCTGGTTCAGGATGACTCCGCGAATCGGAACGTCGGGATCGAGCTGCTGGCAGCCGAGGACCAGCGCGCCCACAGTTCGCGTCGCCTTCGTACAGTCGACCGTAAGAACGACCGGGCATTCCAGCAACTTGGCCAATTCAGCCGTGCTGTAACTGCCCTTGGCATCCATCCCGTCGAACAGGCCACGGTTGCCTTCGATCACTGCGATGTCTGAATTTGCGGCGGAGGTGACGAAAGACTGCAAGACCGTCTCGGGAGACATGAGATACAGGTCCAGATTCCGGCAGGGCTCGTTTGCCGCCATGGTCAACCAGGCGGCATCGATATAGTCGGGCCCTTTCTTGAACGGTGCAACGCGCAGACTACGTGTTCGAAAGGCCGCCGTCAGCCCCACCGAAACAAACGTTTTGCCGCCACCTCCCCGCAGCCCAGCAATGATGATTCGCGGAACGTTCATGGTTCACTTGACCACAAAAAAAAGGCGGGTGCGAAGGACGCGGCGCCGCGTCCTCCACCGCCCGCCGGTGGTGTCGCCTTGCGGCGATCAGTGCATCTCGATGAACCCGCACGGACACTCTTCGGCGCACTTCTTGCAACCCGTGCAGTTCTCGAGCTTGAATTTGTAGATCAGGCCCTTTTCTAACGGCTTGTCGATGGCCTGATCCTGGCAAAACAGCCAGCATTTCTCGCAATCGAAGCACATGCCGCAGCTCATGCAACGTCGCGATTCTTCGATTACCTGTCCGGCGGCCAACCCCAGGTTGACTTCCTTTTCTACGTCGCCGAGGCGCTCGTCGACATTCAAGGAAGCCGGTTCCTGACGTTCGGCTTTTTCGTAGTGATCCAAACGCATCTTATCGGTTCGGATCACCGGCATATTGTCAGGTTCCGCGGCCGTACCGAGAAACTTGCGTTCGATGGCTTCGGCGGCCCGTCGTCCGTGGCCAACGGCAGTGGTCACCAAATCCAGTTGCGCCACGTCGCCACCCGCCCAGATACCATCCACCTTTGTCGCACCTTGATCGTCGATCGAAATCCATTTGCCATCAAGAAGCGATTCAAAGCCCGAGAAATCGGGCTTCTGACTGATGGCCGAGATCACTGCACTGGCTGGGATCTCGAATTCCGAACCTTCGATAGGCACCGGTCGACGGCGGCCGGAATCGTCCGGTTCGCCCAATTCCATGCGAATGCAACGCATGGCGGTAACCAGATTGCCCTCTTTCTTGAAGCCGGTCGGGGCCGCCAAGAATTCGATCTTGATGCCTTCCTCGATGGCCTCTTCCACTTCCTCTTTGATTGCCGGCATCTCCTCGAGGGTGCGGCGGTACAAGACCGTCACGTTCGCGCCCAGACGCTTGCAGATTCGGGCCGCGTCGATGGCCGTGTCGCCACCACCGACGATGATCACCACAACGTCCGAACCCAAATCGAGTTGCTCGCCATGGTGGAAGCGGCTCAGGAAGTCGACGCCCGAGAAAACATTGGGGGCCTCCTCGCCATCCACGCCAAGCGTAACGCCCTGCTGGGCCCCAAGCGCCACGTAGATGGCATCGTAGGACTGCTGGAGTTCGTCAATGCTTACGTCCTTGCCGACCTTGACGCCGCATTTGAGTTCGACCCCCAGGTCGAGGATCTTCTGAATCTCGGCGTCCAGGACCGATTCGGGCAGCCTATAGCCGGGAATCCCCCAGCGAAGCATACCGCCAGGCTTATCCAACGCCTCGAATACCGTTGCGCCATAGCCCCGACGTGCCAACTGATATGCGCAAGAGAAGCCACTGGGACCGCCGCCAATGACGGCGACTTTCTGCGGCTTCTTCTCTTCGGTTAACATTTTCAAGCCGAGACCCTTTTCGACGCCGTAATCGCCGATCGCTCGTTCGACTTTGTTGATGCTGACCGCGCCTTCCAGTTCTTTTCGATTGCATTCGGTCTCACACGGTGCCGGACAGACGCGACCGCAGACCGACGGGAAGGGACTGGTATTGGTGTAGACCTGCCAAGCCCGTTCCAGTGCCTCCTCGTTGGATTGTCCAACACGTTCGGCCTGGGCGATTGTCCTGACAAACTCACGAATATTGTTGCCGCTAGGACAAGTCGCTTGGCAGGGGGGCTTCTTCTCGACGTATTTCGGCCGAAGCGGCGATTGTTCCCTCCCTTTGGAACTGGATGCCAACGCGCGGCTCAGACCACCCTTCTTCTTTTTTTTCTTCTTCTTACCCACTGGTCACCTCGATCCAATACACAAACGAGAAAGGGAGTTGGACACGCGCCCAACTCCTCTCCGCCGGTCAACACTGATAGCCCACGACCGTAGCGCAACATCCATTCCGCCAGGGCCCTGGTCTCCGATTGCCATTCCAGGTGAGCACGGCTGATCCGACCGTGGCCCACCAGATTTGCCGTGCCGCGTTATTTTTCGGCGCCTTCCTCGGGCGGCATCTCGATGAAGCTGCCGCCGAAGTAGGTGTAGACGCACCTTCCGGAATCCATCATTGTGCGAATTGCGGCCTTGCACAGCTTCTTGTCACATTCCTCCTCACCGAATTTCTGGATCATCGCCTTGGTCAAATCACTGGCTTTGAACTTCTTCCTGCCGGCGTACTCTTTGACCATTTCGAACATCGCATCTGCGATTTGTTCCGGTGTGACAGCCATGTGGCGTCTCCTTTCTACCGTTGTCTGATCTGGGCAGACCTCTTGTAGGTCAGTCCCGCGTGCTTGTAGTCGTCGATATGCTCTTTCTCGAATTCGATGCCGGTCAGCTCGAAGAATTTCGGCCAGCCGATCCGTTCGATGAACTCGCCCATACGTTCATACTTCTTGGCACCCTTGGCCCAGACCTCGACGATGTTACGGACAGCCTCGACCACTTCCGGCCATCGCGGCGGGTTGTTGGGAATGTACGGAATCGCCAACTTCGAGAACATCGGCTCGTGGCGAGCATTAGAGACCTTGCCGCCTACCCAAATGGACACGCCGTCGTTGTCCGGGTCGGCGATCGGCATGGCCGGGCAAACCGAGAAGCAGTTCGCGCAGAACATGCACAAGTTGTCATCGATTTCCAGGGTCTGCTTGCCATCGACGGTTGTTGGTCGAATAGCGGCGGTCGGGCAGGAAGCCACAACGCTGGGAATCTCGCAGACCTTGTTAACAGAATCGTCGTCGATTTTCGGGGGCTTGCGATGCACGCCCAGAATCGCAATGTCCGAGCAGTGCACGGCACCGCACATATTCAAGCAGCAAGCCAAGGCGACGCGCAGTTTGCCGGGAAGCTTCATTTCCGCGAAGTACTCGTGCAGGTCATCCATCACGCACTTGACGACCCCCGATGCGTCAGTGGCCGCCGAATGACAATGCACCCAACCCTGCGTGTGCACGATATTCGAGATGGCATTGCCGATGCCGCCAACCGGGTAGCCAATGGCTTTCAAATCGCCGATCAACGGGTCGATGTTCCCCTCTTCGGTGGTCAGGAACTCGACGTTGTTGCGGCTGGTAAAACGCAGGTGACCGGCGCAGTACTTTTCGGCCAGGTCAGCGAAATTGCGTAGAGTCTTGGTGCTGAGCAACCGGGGCGATCCGGCACGCACCGTGAACAGTTTGTCGCCCGATTCGCCGACATGGACCATCACGCCGGGCTTGAGGACTTCGTGATACTTCCATTTCCCGTAATTCGCCTTGATCACGGGAGGCAGGAACCTCTCATAATTCGGAGGGCCAATATCTGTCCTTCTTTCTGCCGTTACCATTGATTATCTCCCAAGAGTGGAATTGTTTTCGCATACATCTAATTGAACCGGAAGTCCGTTTACACTATTCCTCGTCGTCCTCATCATCTTCTTCGTACTCTTCGTAGAAGATGTAGGGGTTCTCTCTTGGATGAGCGATCATTTCAGGTACGAGATCGACCTCGATTTCTTCCAGGAAGTTACCGAGCCCGACGCGCTGGATGAATTCGCCCACGCGTTCCCGGTTCTTGCCGTGCTCGCCCCAGACCTCCCAGATCCTTTCCAAGAGATCCTTCAGGTCGTCGTAGGGAGGTTCGAGCTTGATGAACGGCACCAAGACGGAAGCGAGTAGTGCGCCTTCGACGATGGGCGCTTTGGCACCCAACAAGATGGTGGCGCCGCAGTCCGTACCGGGCCGCAGTGCCTTCGGCATGGCGTTGATGCAGTGCATGCACTTCACGCAGTTGGAATCATCGATCGTCAGCGTTTCGCCATCCCAATCCATACACCGGGTCGGGCAGTTGGCGTAGATGTCCTTGTGAATGTTAATTCCGCCATCCACGTAGGCTTTGACCTCGGCCTGATCGATTCGGATCTCGTCCCGCCATGTGCCGATGATGGACATGTCGGATCGGGCGATGGACGCCACGCAGTCATTGGCGCAGCCCGAGCACTTGATCTTGAACTTGTAGGGAAACGCAGGCCGGTGCAATTCGTCCTGGAAGTGCATCGTCAGGTCGTGGCACAGGTTCATTGTGTCGTAGTTGGCCCATTCGCAACGCGCTTGTCCTACGCAGCAACTCGGCGTTCGTAGATCGGACCCGGATCCTCCCAGGTCGAAGTCTGCAGCCGAGAGTTCCGAGAAGATGGGTTCCAGCTCGTCGGTGACCGTACCCAGGAAGACGATGTCGCCGGTGGACCCATGCATGTTGGTCAAGCCCGATCCGCGTTTGTCCCAAATGTCACAAAGGGTACGGATCGACTCCGATGTGTAGAACCAACCAGCGGGCTGATTGATGCGGAGCGTGTGGAAGTGAGCCACGTCCGGGAACTCCTCCGCGAGGAAGGAGTAACGGCCGATGACACCGCCACCGTAACCCATGACACCCACGATGCCACCGTGTTTCCAATAGCCTTGCTTGTCCCTGTAGGACTTCTCGAGCTGTCCCAGCAGCCCTTGACACATCTTGTTTTCGTCCGCCATGGATTTGATTTCCGTGACGAAGCTGGGCCATGGACCTTTTTGAAGTTCGTCCAGAAGCGGGGTTCCATTGCCGTCGGAGTCTGCCATGGTGTCCTCCTGTCAGTTGGAGTTCTTACTTGAACTAGGTTTGTTCCAAAAAAAAGGTTGTCAGACAACCTCTACTCTCTCTCTTACGCTGACCACTACCTTATAGAGTACGCTCAGGATTAGGAAGCCGATGGCGTACACGCCCAGGGTGATCATGACTTCGGGGGCGGTGGGCACATACGGGGTCACCCTTCCCAGCGGCGAAGGCACGAACCCTGTGACTATCATTCCCATACCTTTTTCGATCCAAACGGCTGTAATGACCGCCACGCAGATACAGGCCAATAGATTCTCCTGCTTGCGCACGCCGGGCAGCAGCAATGCGATGACGCAGCCGACGGTCAACAGTTCGCAGACCCACATCCAGGGCGACAGGGCGGTGGTGCCGTGCAGGCCGAAAAGGTACTCGAACGGATGCAGGTGGTGCGGCATGTTGCCGTAAAACGCGGTGAACAGTTCTACGACCACGAAGAACACATTCACCACCATCGCATACGCGACGATCGTGGCCAGCTTCTGAATCGCCTGCTTACCAGGATCAAACTTCGTAAACTTCCGCATGATCAGGGCCAGGATGATCAGCAAACTGGGGCCGGACGCGAATGCCGAAGCCAAGAACCGCGGTGCCAGGATGGCCGTCATCCAGAACGGACGGGCGGACAGACCTGAATACAGGAACGCCGTCACCGTGTGGATACTGATCGCCCAGGGAATCGACAGATAGATCAACGGCTTGACCCACTTGGGCGGCGGAGATCCTTGCCTCTCGGCCTCGAACGTGACGCAGCCGATTACCAGATTCAGCACGAGATAGCCGCCCAGCGAGATCATATCCCAAAACATCAGCGAATTCGGCGCCGGGTGCAGCAGTACGTTCATCACACGCCGCGGCTGCCCCAAGTCGACGAAGATGAACAGCGTGCACATGACCACGGCCGAGACGGCCAAGAACTCGCCCAGGATGACCATCTTGCCGAAGGCTTTGTAGTCGTGCAGATAGTAGGGCAAGACCACCATCACGGCCGAAGCGGCCACACCGACCATGAACGTGAATTGGGCGATGTACAGCCCCCACGTCACGTCGCGGCTCAAGCCGGTAATCTTCAAGCCAACAGTCAACTGCTGGCCATAAGAATACAAGCCAGCCAGGATGACCAAGCCCCAGAACGCGAGCAACGCCCAGTATCGCAATCTTCCTCGGAATGCGTTTTCCAGCATGACGAGACCTCACACAATGTTGACAACGCTGGGATCAAGCCCCAGATGTATCTTCGATTTCCTTCGGCAGGATGTAAAAAACGTTGGGGCTGGTCCCCAAACTCGGCTTCCGGACGATCGTATGCTCCTTGGCCAGCAGCCTGCAAACGTCCGAACTTGGATCGGCAAGATTCCCGAATGTCAATGCACCGTCGCCGCCGGGGACCTTGTTAGCCGCCTCGACGCACGCCGGCGTTCCATCGTCTCTCAGGCGTTCGGCGCAGAAGTTGCATTTTTCCACCACGCCCTTGGATCTGGTCGGGAATCCTGGTGTGATCTTGCCCTCGTTCAGCGGCGCGTGTTCACGCGGGTCGCTCCAGTTGAAACTTCTGGCTCCGTACGGACATGCCGCGACGCAGTATCGGCAGCCGATACACCGGTGCATGTCCATCATGACGATGCCGTCTTCCTCCCGCCGCCAAGTGGCAATGGTCGGGCAGACTTTCGTGCATGGAGGCTCGGTGCAGTGGTTGCAGAGAACGAGGACGGGCTTGGCGTTCAGGGGATCCGTCGCGTGGGCGTGAGCATAGTGTTCCGTACGCCTACTGGATTGGTCAGGGAATGCGTTTTGGTACTGTTCGGTCCAGATCCACTTGACTTCGTGCTCGGCGACGGGGATCTCTGGCACGTTGTGCGCCTCATGGCACGCCTGACTGCAGGCATCGCGTACCTCTGGGCTCATGCACTTCTGAATGTCAACGACCATGCACCATTGCGTGCCGCCAGAACCCGACGCCACGGCATGTTCGTCTTCCGTTAGAGCGCTGCCCGCAGCCGCCAACAGCGGAAAGGTACAGCCCGCTCCTGCCGCCGCGTAACCGACCTTCTTCAGGAATTCACGTCTGCTTTCATTCATGGTTCAGTTCCCGAACGACTCGACATGGCAATCCCAGCACGTGGGTTCGACGTTCGCGTAGCTGTGGCACTTGGCACAGAAGTCCTGTCTGCTGGTATGACAGCTCAGGCAACCTCTGGTCAGGCTCTTGGCGTATTTCTTGCCGTTGACTTCAATATCGCTACAGTCGCCTTCGCGGACCACCTCGTCTCGCCACTGATTTAACAACTCCATGTGGTGCGCCGCCATGTTCTCGGCTACGCACTGACCCTCTGGCAGATCCAATTCGGGAGGCGCCTCGCCCGTTCCTGCGGCCAACGCGTACCAAAACGGCACCGTTAGTACCACGAGGGCAATGACCAATCCGATGACGATTATCGGTTTATCACTCATCGCTGCCGTTTCCCTCCTCTTCGTCGTCTTCTTCCATACCCGGGATCGGCTCTAATCGCAGGTTCTCGGTTCGCTTCTTTTCGCCCTTGAACACCATGGCGTTCACGACCAGTTCGGTAATGCCGGTCACCTCGACACCGGGCGCCCAGTAATCGCAAACGGTTACCAGTGTAGCGCGGTCAATGGCGCACATGGCGGCCAGTTGATTCACACCGTGCTTCTCCTGCACATGCCTGACGGCCTTGCCGCGAGGCATGCCACCGCGGAGGCGCATCTCCATATTCTCGTCGGTTCCCAGTCCTGCTCCGCCGCCGCAGCAGAACGTCTGCTCGCGGATTGTGTTCTCCGGCATCTCGAAGAAGTTGTTGCACACGTTCTTGATGACGTATCGCGGCTCCTCGAAGATGCCCATGGCACGGGCCGGGTTGCAGGAATCGTGGAAGGTGACGCGAATGTGATCGTTGCGACTCGGGTCCAGCTTCAGCTTGCCGTGCCGGATCAGGTCGGCCGTAAACTCCATGATGTGGATTACCTTCGAGGACTTGGCATTCTCGAAGACCGTCCCCGTGAACGGAGACTTCGGCACTTCCAGGAAGTCCGCCGGGCCGTTTACCGTATCCATGTACTGGTGCAGCACCCGCCACATGTGACCGCACTCGCCGCCGATGATGTATTTGACGCCCAGCCGTTTGGCCTCGGCGTAGATCTTCGAGTTCAACCGCTTGATCATCTCGTGGGACGTGAACAACCCGAAGTTCCCACCCTCCGATGCATACGTGCTGAACGTGTAATCCAGGCCCAATTCGTTGAACAGCAGCATGTATCCCATGCACGTGTAAATACCGGGGGCGGCAACGTAGTCGCCCGACGGCGGTATGAAGAGGACTTCGGCGCCCTTCTTGTTGTAAGGGACCTCAAGCTTGACTCCGGTGGCTTCCTCGATGTCGTCCACCATGAAATCCAGCGTGTCGACCATGCCGTGGGGCGGTATGGCCAAGTGGTTACCGAATCGGTAGCAGTTGGCCACCGGCTCGATCGACCAGTTGATGTACAGGCCCAGCAGGCCCAACAACTCCCGCCCAAACATCGTGATTTCGGCCGTGTCGATTCCGTACGGACAGAACACGGAACAACGTCGGCACTCGGTGCATTGGTAGAAGTAGTAGAACCACTCTTTGATCACATCGACGGTCAGCTCGCGAGCCCCGGCCAGCTTGCCCAGCACTTTGCCCATGGCCGTGAAGTCATTGCGGTAGACTGAGCGCAGAAGCTCAGCCCGGAGCACGGGCATGTTCTTGGGGTCTCCGCCGCCAATGAAAAAATGGCATTTGTCCGCACACGCCCCGCACCGAACGCACAAGTCCATGAATAGCTTGAACGAGCGGTACTTCTTCAGACGCTCCGCCATTCCCTCCAAGATGATTTGCTTCCAGTTGTCCTGGAGCTTCCAGTCGTCGTCGGTGACGGCCCAATCCCGCGGATTCGGCAGATCGAGAAACTTCAGGTTCTTGGGCTTCCCAGGATAGATAAAACTGCCCGGCCTGATATCCAAAGGCGTATCCATCCACCCCGTTTCCGGAGGCCGATAGTCGACCTGCTGAAGGTCTTCCTGCTTGTAGTAGCCGACTTCGTCTGGTTTTGCCATGACTATTCCTTATCGACTGGGACTCCCGCCCCCTTCATCTTGTCCCGCCACTCGTCTTCGTACTCTTCGTAGGGATGCGTCTTGACGGGGTAATCCCAGGGATTGACATGTCTGACTCGCCGGTTGTTGTTCGCCAGGTTTCGGGTTGGGCTCAAGAAAGCTCCGGCCATGTGAGTCAGCTTGCTGAAAGGAAAGTAAACAAGCAGTACGCAAACCAGGAAAAGGTGGCCATAAAACAGGGGAGCCACCGTAGCGGACGCCTCGATTGCCTCGCCAAAACTGAAACTGGCCAGCCCTACCGCAAGTGTCTTGATGCCTACAATGTCCGCCTTGTCAACGTGCCTGAGCCAGAAGCCACTCAGGCCGATAGCTAGCAGAAGAAACAGCGGAAAGTAGTCGTCCAACAGCGAGATGTATCGCACTTGGGCATTCGTCAGGCGTCTGACCAGCAGATACGCGAGGGCCACCAGAAAAACAATCGAACTCACGTAGAACACCGGTACGCCAATCTCCAGGAATCCATCCGCCTCTTGCAGAAACGTCAGGCAAGAAGGAACCGGCTGGAAAACAAGCCGCAAGTGTCTCAGCACAACAACGACCAGGCACCAGTGGAAGGCCATCGCCCCCGCCCATAGAGCCAGATCTGTCTCGTAGAAAAGTCTGCCACCTTGGGCGAGTTTTGTTTTCGTGTTACGCAACAGCGAGCGGAAGCAGGCGATCTCCAAGATCATCCTTCCCACCACGCCCATCTTGCCGCTGGGACAATCCAGTTCGGAGTTCTTTATCCACGGGAGTGATTTCTGCTGCCCGCAGGTCGTGGTAATGCGGAACGGTACGGGCACTCTGGCATAACCCCATACGCGGTAAACCAAGCCGACGAGAAAGACGGCCATGGCCGCGTAAGGCAGGACGACACCAAAAACTACACCCCCGGTCTGGCCTGCAAAAAAGCCGACCAAGAACAGCACGACTACCGCTGCCAGGGAAACGAGCACACTCATTGATCACCACCTCGCTGCGTTTCGGTGCGCTCCGAAGTCGTAAGCTGCACCAAATCTACGTCCGCGGCCGGATCCGCACCTCGTCCGTACAGTCGCTCGACAAGCGTCGAAACGCTTCTCTTCACCTCGTTGACTCGAAGATCGTAAACCTGCTCGCGATAGGCCAAGTAAACGTCGAAGGCCCGAAGAGCCAATCGGTCAATCTTCTCTTCCAGTTCGGCCGCCTCGCAAGAGGCCGTCGATCCACCGCCACTCGATCCCTGTTCAGATCGAATAGCGTTTTTCAAACTGAACACAAAAGACAACGCCTGGGACGCGGTGAACTCCTGAACCGCCCGCATCTTGATTACGTCATCCAGATACGAACAGATCTCAGCCACGTCCCTACCGTCGAGCAAAGCCTCGACGGCCGCCAACGTTCCAACCCGCAGGGCGTGCCCGACAGGATTGGTAAAAGGGTCCTTGTTGCGTTTGAAGGCCTTGGTGGCGTCGTCCGAGTAAGTGGCCAGAGAATCCCGCAGCCACCTCTCGGCGATGGCAGAACTTCTCTCGCGTAATTGGCTCGGAATCGCCATGTTCCCTTCCGTCGGCAAACTCGAATAAAAATCACCGACATCGCCACCCACGCCATGCGCCGGGGCGATCAACGCAGACCATTTCGGTCAGGTAGGCCCCGCCTGCCGTACGGGACCTCCGACCGTGTTCAATCTCGTCATTGTCGTCCGCCAAAAGGTCCCGTTCGGCAGCCGGGACCTACGGGGATCAGACGCAACCGGTCGGCTTAGGAAGTCCGGCTACCTTGCAGGCACCCTTGGCGGGGCCGCTCGGAAACAGCTCGTAGATTTCCTTCAGCTTGAAGCCGGTCGACTTGCAGAGCTTGCGGATCATCGGGGCCATATTGAACTCGAGGTAATACTCCCTCAAGTAGTTGACCACCTTCCAGTGATCGTCGGTCAAGTCGTCGACACCCTCGGTCTTCGCAAGATCTGCGGCGACGGCTTGGTCCCACTGGTCTGGGTCCTGGATGAAACCATCCTCGTCGATGTCCATCATCTTGCCACCGAATTCTTTTTGTTCCATCGAAGTGCTCCTTTCTCAGGTTGGCATGTCGCGCCTTTCGGCGCTCGACTTAGGCCTGATCTATAGATCGAGGTCTACAGAATATCAATGTCGATACGCGGTGGATTCCTTAACGTTTCATGGACCGGGCATCGCTCGGCCATGCGCTTGATCACTTCCTTCTTGTCCTCGGGAATTCCATCTGGCAATTCCACGTCGACGACAATGCCGCCGACTCGTTTTGGGGAATCGGCAAGCTCCAGTGTGAGACTGACGCCAACCTCGCCATCTGTATACCCATGACGGTTGCAGTACGTCTGCACCATCATTGCGATGCAGGCCCCCAGCGATCCGGCCAATAGCTCGACCGGTGACGGGCCTGCATCCTGGCCACCGTCCTTTTCGGACATATCGCTGCTGACTTCATGTCCGCGCACCTGGATCTTGAACTGAAGTCCTTCTCCTCGGGCTATGTTGATCAAGTCCATGGTACGCGTCCTTGGTCAGACTACTCCTGCGGCAGCGACTGGTAGTACTCCATCAGGATCTTTGCTACTTCGGGGCGAGCGAACTCGGGAGGCAGGTCTTCGCCGGCGGACAGCATTGCCCGGACTTTCGTACCCGACAGGAAGACAAATTCTTCCGGCTTGTGTCCGTCGGGAGCCTCACACATCATAATCACGTCGCCTACCACCTTGGAAAACGCCGTGTGGTCGGCCTTGAAGATCTGCAGTTCCATCGCGCCTTCGGGCACGTCGTTGTCGAAGATTGTTTGGGCATCGAAGGCACCGTAGTAGTCGCCCACTCCGGCGTGGTCACGACCGACGATCAGGTGCGTGGTACCCATGTTCTGGCGGAAGACGGCGTGCAGCACGGCCTCGCGGGGACCGGCGTAAAGCATATCGTACCCGTAGCCGGTGATTTCGCAAGTATTTGGCTCGAAGTACAACTCGACCATCTTGCGAATTGCGGCGTCACGAACGTCGGCGGGGATGTCGCCGGCCTTCAGTTTGCCCAGCAACATGTGAATCACCGCCCCGTCGGCACCGGTGCGTTCCATGGCGATCTTGACGAGCGCCTCGTGAGCACGGTGCATGGGGTTACGCGTCTGGAACGCAACGACCTTTTCCCAGCCGTTCTTTGCGATCATCTCTCGAATTTCCACTGCCGTCCGGAATGTCTCGGGGAAGTCGGCAGCGAAATACGAGTAATTCAGTACTTGGATCGGTCCGGCGACGAAGCACTTGCCAACCGAAAGGAAAGCCTTGACTCCCGGGTGCTCCGGGTCGGTGGTGCCGTAGACCTTTTGGGCCATCGCGGTCATCTGCTCGTCAGTCGCTTCCTCGATCGACTCGACGTCCTGGATCGCCAGCACCGGGTTCCCCTCGACGTTCGGATCCAACAGAGCGATCCGCTTGGCGTCTCCGATCGCCGAAGCGTCCTCGACGACGTTGACGATGGGCACGGGCCAGAACAGACCGCCGGTGGTCTTCATGTTCTCGGCCACTGCCAGCGAGTCCGCCAGATTCATGAAGCCGGTCAGTGGATTGAAATACCCGCTGGCCATCATGACCGCGTTGGCTGCCGCCTGCGAGCAGACCATCAGCTTCGGTAGCCCTTCGGCTTCCTTTTGTAACTCAGCACGCTTCGCCTCATCCGCCACATAAAGGGGATTCAACGCATCCGAACCGTGTGGCTTAATCATGCAATTCTCCTTTCACTCGTTTTGTGATGTTCGATGACGGAAGGATGTTCCCTTCCTGATCTCAGCAGCCCCCATTTAGCGATCCTTTTCGCTTCTTAAGGGACCAGCCACTCCAAATCAACGTCCTATTCGCTTTCCACCGTCCCCTTGGTCCGCCCGGTATGCTCGGCATAGACGAGCGCCACAGACCGATAGACAATGTGGGCAAATTTCGAAAACGGCAGATATACCAACAAGTCAAATACTGCTACTAGATGGACAAAGTAGATGCCATAAGCCAAGTACCGGATCCCCGAGCCTTCCATCGGTTCCGCCACATATCGCATGATCTCGGTCAACAGTCCCGATACTCCCACGGTCAGCACGAGCCATACAAAGAGCCAATCAAATGATGAACTCGCCGCCGAGCCTTCTTTGGCACTCATCCGGTCACGGATGGCGATGATGCAACCGGCGATCAACGCAATCGCGCCCAGATTGCCGAGGATCTTCCACGGACTCCCCAACGGGTCACTGAAGGCGAAGGGATAATGAAGATGCTTACCTTCCGGCATGAAGGGATTGATCATGTACAAGGCGATCACGGCCCATACACTGACAATGAACAAGGCGGCAAACCCGTAGAAGGCTCCCATATGCGCCGTCCGCCGCGAAGCTTGGCTTCCGCATTTGCTGAACCTGTCGTGGCGGAAAAGCGATGTGAGGACGCGAATCGTACTGGGGACGATGCCCAACTTCGGGGCGTATCCGCCGGATGTTTCGTCAGCGGCCTTCATGGCCCGCCAGAATCGCAGCACTCCCGCCGCTGCGGCAAGCATGGCCAAACCCCAGAAGAACGAATAGAAACCGATCAGAAGCCAATGCGGGTACAGAGCCGCGTAGAAGCCTTCGTGGTGCAGGTAGTGCAGCAGGCCCTCATCCGCACCTGTGGATTCCCAAATCGGCGTCTTCGCCAGAAGGGCCAACACCAGAAGCACGGCGGGGATTAGCAGCATTATCGGAAGGTGCGTCAGGCTATTCGCCCATTTGCAGAGAAAGCCGGGAACCGCGTAGTGCTGTACGGCTTCCTGTCGCAGTGCCGAAAGGACATCGCCGGGGCGGGCACCGCGCGGACACCGGGTCGAGCAATCATTGCACTGATGGCAGAGCCAAACGTCCGGG
>JACKQG010002486.1_pt1 | contig 24020 bp, 23 predicted proteins | sample 8237621 | NCBI WGS metagenome assembly JACKQG01 (sample SAMN15677084, study PRJNA649215) | marine metagenome | biome: marine; feature: Black Sea; material: saline water; isolation source: suspended particulate matter (SPM) from the Black Sea western gyre | collected 2013-06-09/2013-06-10 | depth... | reverse complement strand
GAGCAGGCACTTGACAAACTGCCCGATGGCCCGGTTATGGCAGCAAAAGTTCCCAAAACCCTAAAGCCTGCCAAGGGCGATTATGTTTTTGCAGTGGAAGCGGCACGGGGTACTTTTGCAATGCGGGCAGTGAGTGACGGTACAAATACGGCATATCGTATGAGACTAAGGTCCCCAACCTATTCCAACCTCAGCTTGTTTGAGGAGGCAAGTCGCGGAATGCTGCTGGCTGACGCCCTGGCCTTTATGGGAAGTCTGGATTTAGTTATCCCTGAGATGGACCGCTAAGGAGTAATCAGTATGAATGAACTAATAAGGGTAGTTATTTATTTTGTTGGGATTGCTGCCTTTCTCGGATTGAATCTGGCCTATTTGGGCTGGGTTGAAAGAAAGGGTGCCGGTCACATTCAGAGGAGGACGGGGCCGAAGGAAGTAGGCCCTTTTGGTCTCCTGCAGCCGTTGGCTGACGGTTTGAAGCTGATGTCAAAACAGCTTGTTATTCCCGATAGCGCAGATAAGTGGTTGTATATGTCAGCGCCAGTCTTGGCCATGGTTCCTGCTGTTCTTATGTTTGTTGCCATTCCATGGGGTGAAGAGATAGTGCCCAGGGAGTTCAATTTTGGCCTCCTGATGATTTTTGCTTTTGCCTCTGTTGCGGGCCTCTCAGTTCTTATGGCCGGTTGGGGTTCTGGAAACAAATATTCTCTCATTGCCGGCACCAGGGCTGTCTCCCAGAGTGTTGCCTATGAAATTCCCATGCTGATTACTGCAATCACCATTGTCATGATTACGGGAAGTATGGATCTGAACGAAATAGTGCGTCAGCAGGGCGATTATTTCTGGAAGTGGAATATTTTCCGTTTCGATAAATCAATTCTCATGCCTCTTTCCTTCCTCGTCTTCTTTATTTGTTCCATGGCCGAGACAAATCGAGCGCCTTTCGATCTTGGTGAGGCAGAAAGTGAACTGGTTGCCGGTTACATGACAGAATATGGCGGTATGGGTTTTGGTCTTTTCATGATGGCTGAATATGCCAATATCGTTATCGGCTGCAGTCTTACGACCATTCTTTTCCTTGGTGGATGGCAGAGCCCCATCGGGATTTTCCCCGGACCGCACTGGTTTCTCCTGAAAATGTATTTTCTCATCTGGTGTTTTGTCTGGATACGCTGGACGTATCCCAGGACAACATTATGGGGACTTCTTAATCTTTCCTGGAAATATCTCATTCCTTTCTCACTGGTAAACTTATTAGTTACCGCCTTATTTATAAAGGTATTTTGATTATGTCTGGATACTTTAAAGATCTTATCTCCGGGATAAAGAGTCTGGCTATTGGTCTGAAAATCACCAATAAGGAATTTTTTACCAAGCCAATTACCCTGCAGTATCCCCATGAGTCTGTGAAAATGTCCCCTCGCTACCGGGGACACATTGAGCTTATCAAGGATGAAAAAACTGGATTTGCCAAATGTGTTGCCTGCGGCATGTGTGAGAAGGGGTGTCCTTCCAACTGTATATCTATCAAATCAGAAAAGGTTGCAGGGGTGAAAGGCAAGGTTGTGCGAGCCTATCTGCTCAACTTTACCACCTGCAGTCTCTGTGGGCAGTGTGTAGAGAATTGTAAATTTGACGCCATCAAATTTTCAAATGAGTACAATCTGGCAAGTACCAATCGGAAGGATTTTGAGTTTAACCTTCTGGAGAAACTGCACCCGGAAGGCATTCCTGAACCTGTTGTTGATCCGGAATTATTAAAGAAAGAACAAGAAAAGGCAGCAGCTGCCAAGAAAGCTGCCGAAGAAAAAGCCGCCGCCGCAAAAGCCGCAGCCGCAGAAGCTGCCGCAGCAAAAGAAGCCGCTGAAAAAGATACGAGCGAAGCAGGCGGCGAATCAAATGCAGAGGAAAAAAGCTGATGAACCCGTCACTGTTTTCACCGGAAGGTCTGGCCGGGGTTATTTTCCTGATCCTGATTGGCGTGACCTTAATCGGGGCTGTTATTGCAACCTGTACCCAAAGATTAATCAGGAGCGTGGTTGGCCTGGCGATCTGTTTTCTGGGAGTGGCTGGTTTGTATTATTTTCTGAACAGTCCTTTTGTCGCACTCATGGAGCTTCTGATCTATGTAGGCGCTGTCTGTGTCACCATAGCTTTTGCTATTATGTTGGCTGAGCCTGATGAAAATAAACTCCTGAGAAAGAAACCTGGAATGAGTGGTGGCTTGAGCCTGGTGTGCGGCGGTGCCATCGCCTATGGTCTCGCCTATGCCGGCGTGAACACGACATGGGTTTCTGCAGGGGCCAAAGTAAATGATGGTTCTGTAAAAGCAATCGGAGTGGAGCTGCTTACTACATTCAGTATGGTATTTGAGCTTGTTTCAGTTGTTCTGCTGATCGCCATTTTAGGAGCGCTGGTGTTGGCCCGCGCCGGGAGGAATTAACGTACATGTTAACGCTAAGTGGACAATTAAATACCTACCTGGTTATCGGAGCCATTCTGTTTGGCTTCGGCATCTTCGGCCTTGTGAGGCGGCCCAGCCTGATCGGCATGCTCATTGCCGCCGAGCTTGTATTGAGCGGGGCCTCTATAAATTTCATGGCTTTTAATCACTTTCTGGCACCTGATCCTACTGTAGGGCAGATTTTCACCTTGTTTATTATGGCGATTGCTGCCGCAGAGGCTGCCATTGCCATGTCTATAGTCATCGCCGTATATCGTAATTACAAGTCCATCGAAACCGATGACTTGACTGAACTCAAAGGATAGGTCTAAGGGTCGCAATCATGGAAACTGTTACCGCTTTGGGAAGTGATATTATAACTTCAAGCAAATTGCTTGTAGCACTGCTTGTTCCGCTGTTCGGCTCCTTTCTTGTGAGTCTTTCCGGAAAGAAGCCGAATGTGAGAGAGGCATGGTCAATAGCGTCGGCGGTGATTCTCTTCCTTATCGTGGCTACTATGGTCTCGCCGGTGCTTGCCGGGAAAACATTTTATTATCAGCTATTCAAGATCCTGCCGGGAGTAACGATAACCCTGAGGGCAGATGCTTTTTCCATGATCTTTGCCCTGATTGCCTCGTCCCTCTGGATAGCCGCAGCTTTTTATTCCATGGGATATATGAGGGGCCTCAAGGAGCATGCCCAGACCCGGTTTAATACCTGTTTTGCCCTTGCCATATTTGGGGCAATAGGTGTTGCATTCTCCGACAACCTGTTCACGCTGTATCTCTTTTATGAGATTGTCAGTGTCTGCACCTACCCGCTTGTTGCGCATCATCAGGATGAAGAGGCATACGAAGGTGCCAAAAAGTATATGGTCTACCTGACGACCACTGCCAAAGGTTTCCTGCTGCCGATGATGGTTCTCATCTATGTGATGACCGGCAGTCTTGACTTCCCCCATAATATCCAGACCGGAATATTTCAGACGGATGCCAATGGAGCGATTGTTACTATGCTCTTTATCTTCTGCCTCTTCGGTTTTGCAAAAAATGGTGTTATGCCATTCCATCACTGGCTACCCGGCGCCATGGTTGCTCCGACACCTGTCAGTGCGCTCCTCCATGCGGTTGCCGTTGTTAAGGTCGGTGTTTTCTGTACAACCAGGGTCATGCTCTATGTCTTTGGCACCGATCTTATGGGATCGCTAAACCTGGGTATTCCCACCGCCTATTTTGTCGGCTTTACCATTGTGATGGCCTCGGTTATCGCTCTCACCAAGGATAATCTCAAGGCGCGGCTGGCCTATTCAACGGTCAGCCAGCTCTCCTATATTATCCTTGGTGTCTGCCTGCTCACCCCCCACGGGATCCAGGGCGGTCTGGTTCATATTGCCAACCATGCCTTTGCCAAAATCACACTCTTTTTCTGTGCCGGTGCCATTTATGTAGCCGCTCACAAAAAGAATATTTCTGAAATGAGCGGACTCGGCAAAACAATGCCCTTTACTTTTGCGGCATTTGCCATTGCGGCATTGAGTATGATCGGGGCTCCGCCCGTGGCCGGTTTCGTTACAAAATGGCAGCTGCTGATCGGCACGTTGGAGTCCGGTTCGTTAGGTATTCTCCTGGTACTTCTTGCCAGTACCCTGCTCAATGTCGGGTATTTTGCTCCGGTTGTCTACAAGGCCTTTTTTGGTGAGCGGCCTGCAGGGGAACCTTATGAGGGGATCAAAGAGGCGCCCATGTCCATGCTGGTGCCGCTTTGCTGTTGTTCCATAATCTCTGTAATTCTAGGTGTCTATCCGAACTTCTTCATGAACTTGGTTAAGGTGGTGACAGGATGATAGTTTCTATTATTGAAAGCCTGCGAGATAACATGAAGCGAACAATCGGCATTTGTGTTGCCGTAATCGTTCTCGTCGCGCTATGGGGCTCTTTTATGGTGGATACCCATCACGCCCATACAGCAGCTGAAAAGGTACCTTTTTTCTGGGCATTTTTCGGTCTTGCCGGCGCGATTGTACTTATTGCGTTGGCTCGTTTTTTAGGATTTTTAGGAATTATGACCCGCGAGGACTATTACGATGACTAATTTCTGGCTGCATCCAGCCCTCATCCTGATCATTGGCGGACTTGTTCTTCCGCTAATCAAAGGGCCTCTTCGGAAATTTTACCTCCTTGGTGTTCCCCTGGTCACTTTCCTGACAGTACTGGGAATGTCCAAAGGGACCTATGGCGTGGTTCAGTTTATTGACTGGCAGCTGACCTTTGGCCGGGTAGACAGCCTGAGTCTTATCTTTGGTTACATAATGTCACTTATGTGCATTATTGGCACCCTTTTCGGTCTCCATGTCAAAGAGGATGTCGAGCATATAGCCGCATGGTTTTATGTGGCCGGCTCTCTTGGTGTTATTTTCTGCGGCGATTATCTGGTTCTCTTCTTGTTCTGGGAGCTTATGGCTTTTGCTTCTGTTTTTCTTGTCTGGTTCAGGAGAGGGCCCAAGTCCATTGCCACCGGATACCGGTATATTCTGATTCATACCCTTGGAGGTCTGTTTCTCCTGGCCGGATTCGTCCTGCGTTATCAGATCACCGGTGGAGATCTGTCCTTTGGCCTCATGGATGTTCATCATCCTGATCTGGCTACCTGGCTCATTCTCCTTGGTTTTATAGTGAATGCTGCGGCTATACCATTCCACTCCTGGCTTCCTGATGCCTATGCTGAAGCCTCGGTAACCGGTGCTGTCTTCATGTGTGCGTTTACCACCAAAACAGCAATTTATGTTCTAGCCAGAGGCTTTGCCGGCATGGAAATTCTTATCCCCATCGGCGTTGTCATGGCCCTGTACGGTGTTATCTACGGCCTTATTGAGAATGACGCCCGGCGGCTCTTTGCCTGGGATACGGTAAGTCAGGTTGGTTATATGGTGGTTGGTGTCGGTATCGGCAGCAAGCTGGCAATTAACGGTGCCTGTGCCCATGCCTTTGCCCATATCCTTTATAACGGTCTGCTCTTCATGGGAACTGGCTCTGTATTGTACATGGCGGGAACGACAAAAATGACAGAGCTTGGCGGCCTGTACAAGAAAATGCCGCGGACTTTTGTCTATACCCTGATTGGCGGTCTCTCCATCGCCGGTCTGCCTCTGTTCAGTGGTTTTGTCTCGAAATCAATGATTATTGCCGCAGGTTTTGAGCACCATCACCTGTTTGCGGCTTTTGCTCTTACTCTTGCCTCTGCCGGGACCTTCCTGCTGGCTGGAATCAAGGTTCCTTATTTTATCTGGTTTGGCCAGAATAACTGCAGTAAAGAAACATGGGAAAAAGCCGCAGATCCGCCATGGAATATGCAGGCAGCCATGGCTGTGGCTTCATTTTTCTGTATTTTCATCGGCTGTTACACAGCATATCTCTACGATATGCTGCCGTTCCAGGTCGATTTTCATCCATACTCGGCCTATCACCTTGCTGAAACACTGCAGCTTGTTGCCTTTGCCGGGGTGGCATTTTACCTGCTCAGGAAACTTTTGAAGCCGACACCGACCATCAGTCTCGACATGGACTGGTTCTACAGGATGTTTGGCCGCGGATTCCTGTGGGTGGATACTAAGATTTTTCAGTTCATCGACAACTGTGTTGCTGAGATTTACCGGTACCTGGGGCTTTTCCCTCTGATGAAAATCGCCCAATTCTGGTCCTGGTTTGACTGGAATGCCATCGATGGCGTGGTTGATGGTCTTGCCCGTTCTGTGAAGGCTCTTGGCGGCAAGGTCCGGGTTCTTCAGTCAGGTCATATGCAGTATAATATTTTTGTTGCGGCGAGTCTGGCTGCGGCAGCAATTGTCATATTCATGTTTGTATAATTTGCTCGGCACTGAGAAATCAGTACTGAGAATTCTAAACTGTTACCGAGGTTTAAGGGAATGGATTTTTTGATCATAAATGAGGGGTTTCCCATATTAAGCACATTGGTCTTTCTTCCTCTTATCGGGGCCTTTGTTCTTATGTTTCTTCCCGGGGAAAATCTGCAGCGTATATGGGCTATGCTCATTACCGTGGCTACCGCACTTTTTTCAATCCCGCTGTATACACGTTTTGATATGACCACGGCAAAGTACCAGTTCGGTGAACATGTCAGCTGGATACCTTCATTGAATATCAATTATACCCTGGGAATAGATGGTATCAGCCTTCTGCTTGTTCTTCTTACCGCCTTTATCATGCCGTTATGTGTCCTTGGTTCCTGGACCTATATTGAAAAGCGGGTGAAGGAGTTCATGATCTGCCTGCTGATCATGGAAACAGCCATGCTTGGCGTTTTCATGGCACTTGATTTTGCCCTGTTCTATATTCTCTGGGAAGCGATGCTTATTCCCATGTATCTGTTGATCGCCATCTGGGGTGGCGCGCGAAAAATCTATGCGTCCATCAAGTTTTTTCTTTACACCCTGGCAGGCTCGGTCATGATGCTTGTTGCTATCATTGCCCTGTACCTGACCAATGATGGGTCGTTCTCTATTCCGATGATGATGGGCCAGGATTATCCCCTTACTTTTCAGATCTGGGTGTTTCTTGCCTTTTTTCTGGCTTTTGCAATCAAGGTTCCCATGTTCCCGTTCCATACATGGCTTCCTGCTGCCCACGTTGAAGCGCCCACCGCCGGTTCTGTTGTCCTTGCCAGTATCCTGCTGAAAATGGGGACTTATGGTTTTCTGAGGTTCTGTCTCCCTATCACACCCCTTGCGACTTTGACTCTTGCACCCATTGTCCTCTGGATGTCTATTGCCGCCATTATCTATGGAGGATTTACGGCGCTGGCCCAGTCGGATATGAAGAAGCTAATTGCCTATTCCAGTGTCGGCCATATGGGTTTTGTCACCCTGGGTATTTTCTTCCTGAATCAGCAGGGTCTGGAAGGGGCTATCCTGCAGATGATTAACCATGGTATCACCACGGGCGCTCTTTTTCTCTGTGTCGGAATGATGTATGAGCGGACCCATAGCCGTGAGATAGCCGACCACTCAGGCATAGCGCAAAACGTCCCTATTTTCGTGACTTTTCTGACAATATTTTCCCTGTCGTCCCTGGCCTTTCCGGCAACCAACAGTTTTGTCGGAGAATTCCTGGTGTTGGCAGGCGCATTTTCCGAAAATAAAATTATAGCCGGAGCCGCTATTCCAGGCGCCATTCTTGCAGCAGCATATATGTTTCGTCTTCTGCAGTATGTCCTTTTTAAGGGACCTGGCAGACCAGGTTTGAAAGATCTCAATGTCCGTGAAATTGTTACCCTGGCGCCCCTGGTTTTCTTTGTTTTCTGGATAGGTCTTGCTCCCGAGCCATTTCTTGAAGTAATGCATACGAGTGTTGATTACCTGCTTGGCCAGGTTGACATGGCAAAAGCTGGTGCTCATATAGCCATGGCTCCATAGCCGTATGATCACGTCATGCCGTTGCCATAACAAGTACGAGAAACGAGTAATCCTCTTTATAACTGCGTAAGGAAAAATCATGTTGTTCATACCAGAGTTATCGCTATTGATAGGCAGTCTGATTCTTTTCGGGGTCAGCCTTGGAGAAGGGAAAGAAAAATGGGCACATATTGTAGTGCTAACTCTTTCGGTTGTGACATCTCTCCTTTGTCTTGCCACGCTGGGCCAGAAGGGAACCCTATTTTTCGAGGCATACCAGATTGACCTGTTCTCGCAGCTCTTTAAGCTGGCGATTGCGGTCGGTATGATGGTTGTGGTTATTATCGGCAGCCAGCTTAAGGGGGTTTCCGTCAAAGTGAAGCCCGAATACTATCTGTTTATGGTGCTCTCGACCCTTGGACTTATGATGCTTGTCAGCTGCGTCGAACTGCTCAGCCTCTTCGTTGCCCTGGAACTCTCTTCGTATGCCCTGTACCTGATGGTGCCGATGCGCGACGATCAAGGTGGTCTGAAGATTCAGATGGAAGCTGCAATCAAGTATGTTCTGTTCGGTGTTGTTGCAACAGGCACCATGCTTTACGGAATGAGTTATATCTATGGTCTTACGGGCACCACCTATATGAGTGGTATTGTGCCCAAAATGCACGATCTTGCAGGGAACCCGACTGCAATGCTGGCCATTGCCCTGTTCATGTCCGGTTTCTTTTATAAGCTGGCCGTCTTTCCGTTTCATTTCTGGGTTCCGGATGTCTATCAGGGCGCATCTAATGCTACAACGGCTTTTATTGCTTCCGTCCCTAAACTCGGTGCAGCGGCAATTCTTATCAGAATCACTACGCTGGTGGCACCGGATGCCGGTGAATCAGTTGTCATGCTGCTGATGGTCTGTGCTGTCTGTTCCATGTTTTATGGGAATCTGTCTGCTCTTGTCCAGACAGATGTCAAAAGGCTGCTTGGTTTTTCAGGTATCTCCCATGCCGGATTTGTTCTCCTGGGGCTTGTTACTCTGGATACTGTCGGCTTTGCGACGTCAATGTACTATATTTCCGGCTATCTGTTCATGAACCTTGCATGCTTTCTGGTTATCTGCAAGGTTTCCAGGAATGGAGAGAATGTGTCTGTTGATGATTTGAGCGGACTGTATTCACGTGCTCCTCTTCTTGCCCTCACCCTTCTGGTTGGTATGATGGCCCTTGCCGGTATTCCGCCTTTTGTCGGATTTATGGGTAAGTTCATGCTTCTTACCGGGGCACTGAAAGCGGGGCACCTTACTTTGGTTATTCTTGCTGCACTGAATACGGCGATTGCCATCTATTACTATCTTTCTGTCGTGAGAGTTGCCTTCACCAAGGCTCCGGAGGGCAGACCCGATGTGCCCGTCGATGCTTTAACCCGTGTTGTCAGTATTGCGCTTATTGTTATTATAATTGTCATGGGTGTTGTTCCCAAGCCGATACTGGCACTGGCAACATCGGCCGTGAAATCAATCCTCTAGGAGTTTGTCTAGGTCCGACAGACTCCTCGTTTTGACGGTTATATTCCGGGGAGTCCTCTTGTCGGAATATGACCCTCACCCCTCATAATTTTCTAAAATAAGCACTTTTCTCCTGCAGCGATTTCTGTGTTTCCGTTGTTGCCGCTTCCACGCCGTTTTTGACACTTTCCTTGACAAGTTACACAAAAAGGTTATAATACCGGACTATTGTATGTTTGCGGACATAGCTCAGTTGGTAGAGTACAAGCTTCCCAAGCTTGGTGTCGCGGGTTCGAACCCCGTTGTCCGCTCCATGTGTGGAATGTGACGATTTCTTTTTGTGGATTGAAATCGTTTGCCATAATTGACGCAGTACTTCTTGCGGCAATTTTGACAAAAGTGGGCCTGTGCCCGCTTTTTTTTATTTGTAGACTAGGGGTTGGTGGCTGCATAATGTCCCATTCAGAGCAGTTTGTTGAAAAGATTATGGTTTTAGTTCAGCCAATTGTTGAAGGCGCAGGTCTTGAGCTTGTTGATGTTCAGTACAGGCAGGAGTCGGCCGGCTGGATGTTGAGAGTCTTCATCTATGACAAAGATGGGATCTCGATTGATCATTGTGCCAGAATCAGCAGGGAAGTAAGTCATCTTCTTGATGTTGAGGATATAATTCCCTATAAATATAACCTGGAAGTTTCCTCTCCCGGCCTGGACCGGCCTCTGGTGACAGAGCGTGATTTCGAGAGAAATATAGGTGAAAAAGTGACACTCGTTGTAGATGAAGAAGGGAAAAGCAAAGAGTGTGTTGGACATATAAAAGATGTAGGAGATGGGAAAGTGACTGTGCTGACAGAGTCAGGGCAGGAAATGTATCCTGTCGATGAAATAGTCAAAGCAAAACTGGTCATCGAATTTTAGATGTTGTTTTTCGAACACCAAAAAGAGACCTTTTACAGGTATGGTGCCTGTTTAGAGATATGTAGTGGAGAAATCGAATGCTGTCAGAGTTAAAAAGAATCATAGATCAGATCAGCCGTGACAAAGGAATCGACCGTAATTTGCTCGTTGAGGCATTGGAAGAGGCGGTATTGTCTGCAGCAAAGAAAAGGTATGGGCAGCGTCGGGAGATTGAAGTTCAGTTTAACGATGATTTTGGTGAAATTGAGCTGTTTCAATTCCGGCAGGTTGTTGAAAAGGTTGAGGACGAACAGACTGAGGTTTCTATTATAGAAGCCAAGAAACTCGATCCTGACGTTGAGCTTGGTGATGAGCTTGGGTCGAAAATGGAAAACGTTGCCGATCTTGGGCGTATTGCCGCCCAGTCAGCAAAACAGGTTATTATTCAGAAAATGAAGGATGCCGAGCGTGATGTCGTTTACGATATGTATAAAGATCGTGAAGGAGAGATCGTTAACGGAATAGTTCAGCGTTTTGAGCGTGGCAACATGATTGTTAACCTGGGACGAACTGATGCGATTCTTCCCAAGAGAGAGCAGATGCCGCGACGTTCCTATCGTCAGGGTGATCGGATCAGGGCTTACCTGAAAGAGGTCCGTAATGATTTGAAAGAGCAGCAGCTAGTACTCAGCAGGGTATGTAATGAGTTTCTGATAAAGCTTTTCACTATGGAAGTCCCCGAGATTTCAGAGGGGATTGTGACAATTATCACCGCCTGTCGTGAGCCAGGTTCACGGGCAAAAATAGCGGTTCGGTCCAGTGAGTCTGATGTCGATCCTGTTGGAGCCTGCGTTGGCATGAAAGGGGCAAGGGTTCAGAATGTTGTGCAGGAACTGCAGGGCGAAAAAATTGATATCGTTCCCTGGAGTCCGGATCCTGCCAAGTATGTGTCTAACGCATTGGCACCGGCACAGGTTTCACTTGTTGTTGTAGATGAGGACAAAAACACCCTTCTCGTGGTGGTTCCCGATGATCAGCTGTCACTGGCAATTGGCCGACAGGGTCAGAATGTCAGGCTTGCTTCCATGCTTCTTGGTTGGCGCATTGATGTTAAAAGCGAACAGAAATATGCCAGGATGCTTGAAGATGGATTTAAGTCTTTGCTCGCCGTTGATGGAATGACTGAGAAGCGCGCCGAAGCAATGTATGATGCTGGAATCACATCAGCCAGGGAGCTTGTTGAAGCACCCGTAGCTGACGTTGCTGCCATAGTTGGCGATGAAGATGAAGAGAGAGCCCAGGCGTTTATCGAGTCTGCAAAGATTGTCAGCGAGAATATTTTGGAGGCAGAGCAGGCAGAGGCCGAAGAAGAGCAGGCTGATGCTGGAACTGATCAGGAAGTTGCCGAAGAAGAGCAGGCTGGTGGTGAAACTGATCAGGAAGTTGCCGAAGAAGAGCAGGCTGGTGGTGAAACTGAGCAGGAAGTTGCCGAAGAAAAGCAAGCTGATGGTGAAACTGTTCAGGAGGTTGTTGATGAGACAGTGTCTGATAGCCCCCAGGAAGAGGCAGAGAGTCCGGAGAAAGAGTGACTTGCCCTGTTCGAATGTGTCTTGGGTGCGGCCTTAAAGCATCCCGGGAAACATTAGTTCGCCTTGTTCTTCAAGAGGGCCAGGTTGTACCGGATGAGAAATACAGGTTAGACGGCAGAGGGGTGTATTGTTGTAAAAATACACACTGCCTGGCTTCGATTCAGAGGCAAAATAAGAAATTGGCCTGGGCCTTCAGGGCGCAGGAAATTAATTGGCATATAGATAAGCTGTTGATCCAGAAATTATTTGCATCTGGTCAGCAAGAAGGGACGGATAGTCAGGAGCAACTATGAGCGGTAAGATCAGGGTATACGAGTTGGCCAAAGAAGCTGGAGTAGAAAGTAAAGTTTTGACGGCCCAGCTTATGGAACAGGGCTATGATGTAAAGGCCTACAATTCAACTCTTGATGAGGATGTTGCTGAAGAGATCCGTCAAAAACTTGGAGTGCGAGAAACCAAGGTCGAAGAGAAACGAATTGAGAAAAAAGGACGGACAACGATAATCCGTCGCCGGCGAACAGCGGTTGTCGAGGAAATACAGGACGAAGCTCCTGTTCTAGAGGCAAAAGAAGAGCCTGTAGAGGACGCTGAAAAAAGGCCGTTAAAAGAGACTGAAGAAAAGCAGGAAGAGGAAATCGCTGAGGAGACTGTAAAGGTTGAAGAGACTGTGGCTGTCGAGGAGACTGCAGAGGTCGAAACGGCTGCTGCTCCCGTAGGGGAACCGATAATAGAGGCGAAGGAGCCTGTCGCCCCTGAAGTGCCGCCGGAGCAGGAAATTAAGGAGGAGGCTGGTGAAGGAATAGAGGCTCCGGCTGAAGCAGTTTCTGATGAACAGCCTCAGGAAGTTAAAGTAGAAGTAAAGAAGGTGAAAAAATCTGCGCCTGTTTTGAAGCCGAAGGAGCTGCCTAAACGGAAAAAGCAGATATCCAAGATAGTTGGAATGACAAATATTCCCCTGCCTGTCCAGGAAGAAAGACCTCGGCCCAAGAGAGCAGAGCGGCCAAAGAGGCCGGTAGCTGCTGTCAAAACAACGACGGACAAAAATGCTGCCGCTGATGATGGAAAGGGCAAAGCCAAAGGGAAAAAGGCGAAAAGATTTGTCAAGTTCAGCACCGAACCGGAAGATGTTCGGGGTAAAAAAGGAGCCAAGCGCAAAGGGCAGGTTGATATTGATGCGGAGGAGCTGGCAAAGTTTAGTGGCAGAGTAGGCGGAGGTGTTCGTTTTGGCCGCGGTGGAAGAGGCGTTCCCCGTAAGAAGAAAAAGGAAAGCACCCAGCAGGAAGCCAGTGAGACTAAAGCCATCAAGAAGAGGATTAAGGTCTTTCGGACCATCAGTGTCGGCGATTTTGCCCACAGGATGGGAGTGAAGGCCAATGAGGTCATTGCCAAGTTGATGGGGCTTGGTGTTATGGCGACATTGAATCAGGCCCTTGATGTCGATACTGCAACTCTTGTTGCCTCTGATTTTGGTTTTGAGATAGAGCAGGGGGCCACCGATGAGCAGACTATTCTGCATCTGGAAGAGACTGAAAGCGGCGGCAATGAAATGCCGCGTCCTCCAGTTGTTACTGTCATGGGTCATGTTGATCATGGCAAGACCTCAATCCTTGATGCCATTCGCAATACTGATGTGGCTGCCGGTGAGGCAGGTGGAATCACCCAGCATATTGGTGCTCATTACGTGAGATCTCCCAAGGGGGACCTTGTCTTTCTCGATACTCCCGGTCATGCTGCTTTTACCGAGATGCGTTCCCGCGGGGCCCAGGTCACCGATGTGGTTGTTCTTGTTGTCGCAGCTGATGACGGAGTTATGGACCAGACGAAAGAGGCTATTAACCATGCCCGTGCGGCAGGGGTGCCTATTCTGGTTGCAGTTAATAAAATTGACAAGGATGATGCTGATCCGTCCCGTGTTCAGCGCGAGCTTGCTGAACTCAATCTCATTCCTGAGGATTGGGGCGGTGATACGATTTTTTGCGAAACCTCTGCCAAGCAGGGAATCGGTATCAGTGAGCTTGTAGAAAATATTCTGCTCCAGACGGAAATTCTTGAGCTCAAGGCTGACCCTGATCGACGGGCGAAAGGCTGGGTCATTGAGGCGCAGCTCCATAAAGGAAGGGGTGCTGTTGCCACGGTACTGGTACAGCATGGAACTCTGCGGGTTGGAGATCACCTGGTAATAGGTCAGTTTTATGGCAAGGTCCGCTCCCTCACCGATGATAAAGGTCGGACGATGAAAGAGGCCGGGCCGGCAATACCGGTTGAGGTCCAGGGGCTGAGTGGCGTTCCCCGGGCCGGTGATGAGTTTATGGCTGTCCCCGATGAGAAAACGGCAAAAACTATCAGCCAGCAGCGGCAGCTGCGAAATCGTGAGTCCGAGCTGGCAATTGGTTCAAAAATCTCGCTGGATAATCTCTTTGAGAAGCTCCAGGAGGGTGAGATGAAAGAACTGCGTGTCATTCTGAGGTCGGATGTTCAGGGTACTCTCGAGGCATTTGCTAAATCAATTGAAGAGCTGAGTACCGATGAGATCAAGGTGAAAATCCTTCATTCAGGTACAGGCACCATCATTGAATCCGATATTCTTCTTGCTGCGGCATCTGATGCTTTGATTATTGGTTTTAATGTCCGGCCGTCTGCCAAGGTCAGTGATCTTGCCAAGACCGAAAATGTTGATCTCCGCTTCTATGATGTTATTTACCATGCCCTTGATGATATCAAGAAGGCCATGGTTGGTATGCTTGATCCGACATTTGTCGAGAAGGTTATCGGTTCTGCCGAAGTTCGCCAGACCTTCCATGTCCCAAAAATTGGAACCATTGCCGGCAGTTATGTCACCACCGGCAAGATAGATCGTAACGGCAGGATCAGACTTATGCGGGATGGCGTCATTATTTATACCGGAAAAATTTCTTCCCTGCGTCGTTTTAAGGATGATGCCCGCGAGGTTCAGTCTGGCTATGAATGCGGTATCGGTATAGAAAATTACAACGATATCAAGATAGGCGATCAGTTTGAAGTATTTGTGATGGAGGAGAAGGCAGGAGTGCTTTAATAATTACGAATTGCGAATTGCGAATGAGAAATTAAAAGTGTTGTTTGATTCGTAGTTCCTAATTTTTAATTCGTAATTTCTGATAAGACTATGGTACGAAAAGCAAAAACACGTTTTGGTCTCCCGGCCGGTCTTGATGAAGGGCCGCGGAGGCGTCCGGCCAGGGTAGGTGATCTGATTATGCAGGAGATAGCGACGTTGATCCTGTATAAGATCAAGGACCCTGCTTTGTTTGCTGTGACGATTCTGCAGGTCAAAGTGACAGATGATCTGAAAAAGGCGAGGGTGCTTTTTACATGTCCTGATGATGTAATATCCAAATCCGAGAAAGGATTGAAACGGGCCAGGGGATTTATTCGAAGTCACTTGGCCAGTCAGCTTCAGCTGAGGTATGCGCCGGAACTGTTTTTTGAGTATGATTCGTCAGTCGCCGAGCAGGAGAAAATGAACCGTCTTTTCAAAGAGATTGCCGGTGAGCACGAATAAAGGGTTGACAGGCATAGCCGACAGGCTTCAGCAGGCAAAAAAGGTCCTGATTGCAGCCCATGCCTATCCTGACAGTGATGCTCTCGGGTCGCAGATTGCCCTTGGCAATATCCTCTCTTCCATGGGGAAGGATGTTGTGTTGTATTGTGATGAGCCCGTCTCGCATATCCTTGAATTTCTGCCGGGAAGCAACACATTGTCCACGTCACTGCCGGAAGTTGAGGATTTTGACTGTATAGTCGCACTTGACTGTGGAGATGCCGTTCGTCTTGGCGAAAACAGGGAGCATCTTCTGCAGATTCGGCCGGTGCTTGTTATTGATCATCACAACGGGCATAAGATATTTGGCGATGTCAGCTGGGTTGAGGATTTCAGGTCGTCTACCGGTGAAATGGTGTATGAATTGTCATTGCTGCTGGGGGCCGAGCTCTCTTATGACACTGCCTACTGCCTGTATGCTGCCATTGTCTCGGATACCGGGTCATTCAAGTATTCTTCCACCAGTGCACGGTGTCTGGAGATCGCCAGTAAACTCGTTGCGCTGGGTGTGAGGCCGGTTGAAATTGCCGGCAAAATTTTTGACAATTTTTCCAAAAACCGCCTGTGTCTGCTGCAGAACGTATTATCCACCCTTCAGCTGTATGAGGGTGATCAGCTGGCATTTATCAGGGTAACTTGTGAACAGTACCAGGAAACGGGAACCATCCCTGAAGATACGGAGCTGTTTATTAATTATCCAAGGGCGCTGGATACGGTAAAGGTTGCGGTTTTTCTTAAAGAGACAAAGGAAGGCCGGGTGAGTGTCAGCCTGAGATCCAAAGAAAAATACGATATTGCCGAGGTTGCCCGAAAGTTCGGCGGCGGTGGTCATCGGAATGCCGCAGGGTTTAAAGTGCCGGATAAGACATTGGATGAAGTTATGAGTGCTCTGCTTCCGGATTTACGGCTGCTGGTGAATTGACATTACTGGAGCAGCAATCGATAGAGACGAAAAAGATCTGGAGCCCCAGGAAGAGCCTGTGACCGGAGTCTTGCTGATTGATAAACCAGTTGGCCCTACCTCCTTCAGAATTGTGCAGCAGGTCCGTCGTGGGATTGGGATAAGAAAAGTGGGGCATGCCGGGACCCTTGACCCTTTTGCCTCAGGCCTTCTTGTTGTGTGCGTCGGCCGGCCGGCAACGAGAATTATATCTTCCCTGATGGAAGGGGAGAAGGAATATGAAGCAATACTTCAGCTGGGAATAGAAACTGATACCCAGGATTTAACCGGGAAAGTCATCGCTGAAAAACAGTTTGAGGCATTGGAACCGGACAGTGTCAATGCCTGTTTAGAGCAGTTTACGGGGGAATTGATGCAGACGCCGCCTCAATATTCTGCCTTGAAACATAAAGGAAAACCCTTGTATTATTATGCCAGAAAAGGCATAAAAGTAGAAAAAGAACCGAGAAAGATTCAGATCAGGGAAATCGAACTGCTTTCCCTTGATAATGAAAGTATGCAGATCCGGGTGGTCTGCAGTAAAGGAACATATATTCGCACCCTGGCGGCGGATATTGGCAGATTCCTGGGGTGCGGAGCGCACCTGACAGGACTTAGACGGCTGAGAAGCGGCCGGTTTACCACTGAGGAGGCGCTGAAAGGCTCTGATTTGGTTGGTGAACGTCAGCAGGTACTGAAGCTGCTGCTCAATAATCTGCTGCCAGTGGATACAGTTAAAAACCATATATGATTCTATAGGAGAATCATAGCACTTCAGGAGGAAGTTTACGTGACTTTAGAAACCAGTCAAAAAGCTGAGATTATCTCAAAATTTGAAACCCATGCGTCTGATACCGGTTCACCGGAAGTTCAGGTTGCTCTGTTAACCGCTCGGATCGTCTATCTGACCGAGCATTTCAAGACCCATAAAAAAGATCATCATTCCAGGCGGGGATTGATGAAACTGGTTGGCCAGCGCCGGAGACAGCTCAAGTACCTTATGGGGAAAGATGTTGAAAGATATCGCGCCTTGATTAAAGAGTTGGGTATCAGGAAATAATGAGTGTCTGTCTGGATGCTGTTTTTTCCAGATAGACATCAGGTTTAAAGCGAAGTAGTGCGAAGGCGTGATGTTCTAAAATAGAATTATTTTAGCTCATTGCGCCTTTTGTTATTTTGTTGTGTAGTAATCGCGATGAATCTCCAAGGAGGTTATCGTGTTGGTAAAGATGGCTGCGAAAAAGAGGAGCCATTAAAAATTGACAATCTCGTGAAAAGTCTCAGGATGGCTAAGTAAAAAGTTTGATATACAAGGCGTAGCAATTTTTCAGGTGCGAGGCCATACATGTGGTATGCCGAGTGCCTGAAAAATTGGTACAACGCAGTAGATCGGACTTTTTATGACGCCATCAAAAATTAATGCGGGTTACGAATTAGGAATGAGGAATTATCCTGCTCACAGCAGGATGAATTTTGATTCGTAGTTCGTAATCCGTCTGAGTTTCTGAAACAGTTCAGAAACATAAAAGGAGTAAATATGTATAAAAAAGTTGAACTTGAATTAGGTGGTCGCACCCTGACAGTTGAAACTGGGAAAATGGCCAAACAGGCAAGTGGTTCTGTGGTTGTTACCTATGGAGAGACCGTAGTGCTTGTCACTGCTGTGGCTTCCAGAGAAGCCAGGGCGAGCGTGGATTTTCTTCCCCTTACTGTTGAATACCAGGAACGGTTTTATGCTGTTGGCCGTATCCCCGGAAGTTTTTTCCGTCGGGAAATTGGTCGTCCTACAGAAAAGGAAATTCTTACCTGCCGTATCATTGATCGTCCTCTGCGGCCTTTATTCCCCGATGGTTATCGGAATGAAACCCAGATCATTGCCACGGTATTATCTGCGGACAAGGAAAATGATTCTGACGTCCTGGCAATTATTGGAGCTTCCGCTGCATTGACGATTTCCAATATTCCCCTCCAGGAGTCAATTGGTGGTGTTCGGGTGGGTCTTATTGATGGCGAATATGTTGTTAACCCCACTAAGACCCAGCTGGCAACATCGAAGATGGATATTATCGTTGCCGGTACCAGGAAAGCTGTGGTCATGGTCGAAGGCGGTGCTGATAACCTTTCTGAAGAGCAGGTTCTTGCCGGTATCTTTTTTGGTCATGAGGCAATTCAGCCGATTCTTGATATCCAGGAAGAGCTGCAGAAGGAACTGGGACGTCCTAAAATGGAAGTCATTCCCCCTGTAGTCGATGAAGAATTCAAGCAGCAGGTTGAAAAGATCGCCTCTGAAGGTATGTTAAAAGTGATTACCACGACGGATAAAATGGAGCGTGGTGACTCTTTTTACGAACTGCGGCAAGAAGTGCTTGCAGAGCTCGAAAAGGATGAAGATTTCTCACGCCATGGCGAGGCCAAGGAAATTCTCTATAATCTGAACAAGACGATGATGCGTAGCCGGATTGTTAATGAGCAAAAACGAATTGGTGACAGGAAGTTTGATGAGATCAGAGCTATTGATATTGAAATGGCGACACTTCCCCGTGTCCATGGTTCATCCCTTTTTACCCGCGGAGAAACTCAGGCTCTTGTCACATCTACTCTTGGCAGCGGTGATGATGAGCAGCTGGTTGAGACACTGGAAGGGGTCAGCTTCAGACAATTTATGCTTCACTATAATTTCCCTCCATTCTGTGTTGGCGAGGCCCGTTTCATGCGGGGACCAAGCCGCAGGGATATCGGTCATGGCGCCCTGGCATCCCGTGCCCTTCAGGCGGTACTTCCCGATCCAGCTGATTTCCCTTATACCATCCGTGTGGTTTCAGATGTTATGGAATCCAATGGTTCCTCATCCATGGCCACAGTGTGTGGCGGCAGTCTGTCTTTGATGGATGCAGGTGTCCCTATTAAGAACCCGGTATCCGGCGTTGCCATGGGTTTGATCAAAGATGGTGATACTGTTGTTATTCTGTCGGATATTCTTGGTGATGAAGACCATCTCGGAGATATGGATTTCAAGGTGTGCGGTTCCGTAGAGGGTATTACTGCCCTGCAGATGGATATCAAGATTGAAGGTGTTTCCAAAGAAATTATGTCTCAGGCCCTTGACCAGGCAAAAGTCGGACGCCTTCATATCCTTGAGAAAATGGCAGAAGCCATGGATACCCCGCGTGAAGAACTTCCTGATCACGCACCGAAAATTTTCACTATGAATATTCATCCTGACAAGATCCGTGACCTTATCGGCCCGGGTGGCAAGATGATCAGAGGACTTACTGCAGAATTCGGCGTCAAAATTGATGTTGATGATACCGGTAAGGTGAAGATCTTTGCTCCGGATGGAATTGTCGGAAAGCAGGTCGAAGATAAGATTAATGAAATTGCAGCTGAAGCTGAAATCGGTAAAATCTACAAAGGCGTTGTTCAGAAAATCGTTGATTTTGGCGCCTTTGTTCAAATCCTGCCCGGGACGGACGGTCTTGTTCATATTTCCGAGCTGGATAATAAACGTGTTGACAAGGTAACCGATGTCCTGAAGGAAGGTGAAGAGGTCATGGTGAAGGTTCTTGCCATTGATCAGCGTGGAAAGATTCGCCTCAGCCGTAAAGCTGCCATTGCAGAGCTTGATGAGTCTTAATGCCAGTTGTTCCTCTTGAGATATGCTGGCTTGATCCTGAGCAGAGCAGGGATCTTCCCCTGCCTGCATATCATTCTGTGCTGGCGGCCGGCCTTGATATGGCCGCTGCCATCACAGAATCTGTTACCCTTGCTTCAGGTGATATCCTGATGATCCCTACCGGGTTTTCTGTTGCGATTCCTGCCGGGTTTGAACTTCAGGTTCGTCCCCGGAGCGGTCTCGCCATTAAGCATGGAGTGACCGTGGTGAACAGCCCGGGAACAATTGATGCGGATTATCGGGGGGAAGTGAAAGTAGGTCTTATTAATCTGGGCAAAAAAGATTTTACTATTAATCGCGGCGACAGGATCGCCCAAATGATTCTGGCGCCTGTCAGCCAGGCCAGCCTGCGTGTTGTTCCCGAACTTACCCCCACCTCTCGTCAGGATGGGGGGTTCGGTCATACCGGTATCTAGGAGTCTGTCGGACTTAGACATAAATCTACTGCAAATTTGAGAAATCGGCCCATTTTACCATGGTTTTTTGTTAAATAGCCCTGCTATTCGCCTCAAATCCATGAAAATCTGGTCTCAATTTCTCAAATTTTCGCTACGATTCTCTAAGTCCGACAGACTCCTAGCCACTCTTCTTTATACGGGGAGCTACCCCTTTTTCAATCTTTTAACTTCCTCTTCCAGTTCTTTAATCTTTGTGCTGCAAGACTGCATGCGCTGGGTCAGTATACGCAGGATAAGCTTGAACCACGCAGGAATTTCTGACATTTCCCGGTCGACCTGATAATAGCTGAGAATATATACTTCAGCGTGGGTTTTTGCGGTGATGGTGGCAGTTCGCGGAGAGCCATTAAGGAAGGATATTTCTCCGATGATTTCAGGTGGATGAACTTCGCCAACAACAACCTGTTCCCCATCGTCGCCTGTGACTGATATTTCCAGTGCACCTTCTGAAAGAACATACAGATCCCTGTTTTCATCGCCCTCACGGGTGATGACATGTCCGGGCTCGTAGCTTATACTTTGTTCAAATAAATCTGACAGGCTGACCATGCCAATACCTCCATATAGTTAATTCTTGCTAACTGCTCAGCAGCACCCCATCTACACACGATCAGGCCTTCTCACATATGGGTATATAGTTCGGCGGCCTGCTTGTGCGCATATGGAGCACTGCTGAACAGTTATAGCCCAGTGGTTTTCGAAACTATAAACTTTTTGCTGAATAATTACGATTGCTGCAAAGAATGTGTATCTATTGCCTGATGTGTTGTGTCCTGACGAAAATGTCCTTTCTTATGATGATGCGATAAAAGGTAGGGGGTTGTCAAGACGGTTGATGGCTTGGCACATGAAAGGAAGACGGTCTTCCGGGAATTTTGTTTATTTTTCGATGAAAATGCAGTTAGTTGGTTTCTGGTTGGCGACGGTAGTTTGTGACCAGAAGTTTAGCATGAGCCCATGATATTCCAGGTATAAATTCTCAGTTCTAAAGTCATTCCCGCGAAAGCGGGAATCCAGGGGGGCGGCGAGATTTTCTGGATTCCAGCTTTCGCGGGAATGACACGCAAAGAGTGAGTTTCAGTGGTAATCAGTTATTAAAATGAATCGATAAAAGAAAGTATCATCATGCAATTTTGTGTTTTGGGAAGCGGCAGCAGGGGGAATGCCACATATGTAAGGTCCGGGGAGACTTCTCTTCTGGTGGATGCCGGTTTTTCCGGAGTGGAGATAGAGCGGCGGCTTGCTGCTATTGATGTGCCTCCTGAGAGCCTCAGTGCTATTGTTCTTACCCATGAGCATGGTGATCACATCAAAGGCGCCGCTATTCTTGCCCGCAAGTATCAGCTGCCGGTTTATACGAATATAGGCACTCTGGCCGGGGGAAAGAAGGTGCTGAAAAAACTTCCGTCATGGAATGAATTTTCCACCGGCGCTAGTTTTGATTTCGGTGGTCTGAATATTCATCCTTTTGCCATATCCCACGATACCATCGACCCTGTAGGGTTTATTTTTACCGATTCTTCCAGTTCCCTGGGATACTGCACTGATACCGGTATGGTGACGCGTCTGCTCAGTCACCGGCTGTCTGGTTGTAACGGCCTTGTTATCGAGTGCAATCATGATCCCGTAATGCTGCAGAACGGCCCATATCCTCCTCACCTTAAACAGCGTGTCTTTTCCAAGCAGGGCCATCTTGCCAATGAGGATGCCGCACATTTTATCTGCAGCCTTCTCCACGCGGATCTTCAGCATGTGGTTCTGGCGCACCTGAGTGAAACAAACAATGATCCTACCCTTGCCTACGAAACTGTGACGTCCATAGTCCAGGAGAAAACAAACGGCAAAAGTCCGGAAATTTCACTGTCCTGGCAGGATAGACCCGGAGATTTCGTCTCTCTTCAGGCATGCAGTGCCAGAGAGGTCATGGCAGGGTAGCCCCGGAGAGTCAGGGCCACCTCGTTTATTCTTCCTTAACAGATCATTATTTTAATGGTGTATCCTCTGCCCGCATCGTGGCGATAATCTCGGAAACAAGTTTGCCGTCTGGTGCCGTTGCCCCCGGATTGACATCGACAAGTTCCTGCCAGATGGCAAGACCGGCATCCTGGTCTTTCAGGTCAAAAAGGAAGACAACGCCTTTGTTGAATCGCGGTGTCGTGTGGGAAGGGTCAATGGCAATCGCCCTGTCAAAGGCACTTATTGCTTCATTGGGCTGGTTGTTGCGGCGATACATTACCCCGAGGTCAGTAAGAACATTTGCATCGTTTGCATTGAGCTCCAGGGCCTTGTTGTAGGCAAAAATTGCCTTTTGGGGCTGATCTGTATCAAAGTAGTTGTGCCCCAGATTGACCCACGCATCCCGGTTGCTCGGGTTGGTGAGGACTTCTCCCTCCAGGGCGAGAATTGCGCTTTCGATCTGATTTGTCTGCTGCTGAGCCTGTGACGGCTGCTGGGTTCCTGGACCTGAATCTGTTTTAAATATATAAAAAACAATACCGCCAAGAAAGCCTATTACAAAGGCGATAAGGGCAATCATCATCATGGTCTCTTTTTTTACATATCCACTTGGGGGTGCAGTGTCTTTTGCCACGTTTCTCTCCTTGTTGATGCAGGTTGAAAAAATTGAACCGTATCTTTTCGAGTAATCTTCAGTTGTTAATAATTTTATGACTCCTGTTGTCTTGAAATGTTCAAGATATTGAACATAACTTCCGCTATTCGTCAAAAAAATTACATATCAAAACCACAGCCGGAACGCTGTTTTGAAAACTTTTATGGGGAAAACAGTACGTTGTAAAAAAAGAGACCCATAATAAAAAAACTGGCATGCATATTGAACTAAGAAGATATCAGTTGGAATATGGGGAGAGGAAGGATCTCCTTAATATATAACAGTCAATACATGCCAAAGGCGTAATAATGCGGATTGCAGTAGTATCAAGTGACAAGGTGCAGGTCGATGAGAGATTCAGCCAGGCTGACCGTTTTTTAATTTATGAGCAGGATAAAGCAGGGCTGACGTTTATCGGAGAGCGTGCATCTGAACCGATGCCTTGTGGTGTTTTTGACAGGGATATGCTTGAATGGGTTGCCGATATTATTGATGACTGTGATAAGGTCTTCATGGCTCGAATCCAGGATTTGCCTGCCCGTGTTCTTTCCAACCGTGGTATTATACCTGTTGTTTATGAAGGTCCTATTGCCGAAATACGCCCCTGATACTGTTTTTTGAGTCCACACTTTCATTTCGGGCCTTTCCCGGTATCCCGCAGGAAAGGCCCGGTGTCTGAACTTTTTTTTTGTTCACGCTGCATTCCATCCCCGTTTTTATCTGTTTCCGTCGCAAAACAGTCTCTCTCTTTTTGCCTCCCCTGTAGTGAAATTAAAGAAGACAATCTCGTAAAAAGTCTCGGGATGGCTAAGTAAAAAGTTTGATATACAAGGCGTAGCAATTTTTCAGGTGCGAGGCCATACATGTGGTATGCCGAGTGCCTGAAAAATTGCTACAACGCAGTAGATCGGACTTTTTACGACGCCATCAATT
>JACKQG010002485.1_pt1 | contig 24022 bp, 20 predicted proteins | sample 8237621 | NCBI WGS metagenome assembly JACKQG01 (sample SAMN15677084, study PRJNA649215) | marine metagenome | biome: marine; feature: Black Sea; material: saline water; isolation source: suspended particulate matter (SPM) from the Black Sea western gyre | collected 2013-06-09/2013-06-10 | depth... | reverse complement strand
GTTGAACTTTCACTACTCAACGTCACTTAAACATATGAATCATTATCTCTAAATTTGTAACTTCTTTCGGAATTGACCTGATCTTATGCCCTACTTTGACCACAGCGCAACCACGCCTCTTCACCCAGAGGTATTAAACCTTATTCATCGTTTGAATAAGGATGCTTTTGGGAATCCTTCCAGTACGCACCGTTTTGGAAAATCATCGCGTGTTTTTATTGAAACCGCCCGAAAACAAATGGCTGATGGCATCGGATGTTCTCCTTATGAAATTATTTTTACGGGTGGTGGCACTGAATCCAACAACCTTGTTTTGTGGAATATCTTATTTCAAAAACGTAAACATATCATCACATCTGCAATTGAACATCCGGCGGTGTTGGACGTCATCCGTCACCTTAAAGAATTTGGAGTTACCGCTACAATTCTCCCCGTAGATCGCAGCGGGAGGGTTCTTCTTAATAAAGTTCATGATGCCATAACAAAAGACACCGGATTGATTACTATCATGGCAGCCAATAACGAAACCGGCGTGATTCAACCCATTCAAGAAATCAGTCAGATTGCGAAACGTCATCACATTCCATTCCATTCCGATGGTGTTCAGACGTTGGGAAAAATTCCGGTTTCGGTAAACGAATTAGGTGTGGATATGATGTCATTTTCGGCACATAAATTTTACGGGCCTAAAGGTGTAGGTGCATTGTATATTAAAAAAGAGATCAAGCTCAAACCGCATATCATCGGTGGGGGACAGGAACGCAATTTGCGAGCGGGGACCGAAAATATCTCCGGGATTGCCGGCTTAGGACTGGCAGCCAAACTTTCTGCGAAACATCAACGCGAGCGGGAAAAACATTTGTCAACGTTAGCAACTCAATTTCACAACAATTTAAATGACGTATATCCTGAAGCTGTATTTAACAGTAGCATAGATTTTGGTCTCCCCGGAATTGTCAATGTGACTCTTCCGAATGTGACCAGTGACATTATGCTCATCCATCTTGACATGAAAGGATTTGCGGTGTCCAGCGGCTCTGCCTGTTCATCCGGAATTGTAAAGCCTTCTCCTGTCTTGAAAGCAATGGGCGTGAGCAATGCCATGAATATCCGAACCCTGCGAATCAGTTTTGGGAGAGATAACACGCTTTCAGAGGTCGATGAACTCACCCATGCGATTGAAGACATCTTGAAAAAACACGGTCGATAATGGCTAAACATATTATCGTTGGAATGAGCGGCGGAGTGGATAGCTCTGTCACGGCACTTCTCCTTCGGGATCAAGGATACAAAGTTCAGTGTCTTTTTATGAAAAACTGGGAAGAAGAAACCGACGAATGTCCGTCTGAACAAGATTATAAAGATGCGCTTATTGCCTGTGATACGCTTGGGCTTCCTCTTCACAGTGTAAATTTTGCCAAAGAGTATCGTGACAATGTATTCGATTACTTTTTGAAAGAATACAAGGCCGGTCGTACCCCGAATCCTGACGTACTTTGTAATCGTGAGATCAAATTTAAAGTGTTTCTTGATTACGCATTGGATCTTGGGGCTGAAAAGATTGCCACCGGACATTATGCTCAAATCCGAAAGTCCAAGGATATCTACCATCTGATAAAAGGATCTGACCGCAACAAAGATCAAAGCTACTTCCTCTATCTATTGGGGCAAAAAGAGTTATCTAAAAGTCTGTTTCCCATCGGCGATATCACAAAATATGAGGTTCGTAAAATCGCTGCAAATGCCGGGCTAAATACCTCCGATAAAAAAGACAGTACCGGAATTTGTTTTATCGGAGAACGAGATTTTAAAGAATTCTTACAGCGATACCTCCCGGCTATGCCCGGAGATATTATCACCAATACAGGGAAAATCGCCGGATCACATGATGGACTCATGTATTACACGCTTGGTCAGCGAAAAGGTATTGGTGTCGGTGGTGGCCATGGCGAAAAAGAAGCCCCGTGGTATGTCATCGAAAAGGACTTAGAAAACAATCAGCTTATCATCGGGCAGGGACATGACCACCCCAAACTTTTCAAATCCACTTTATTAGCAGATCAGCTCCACTGGATTTCTTCTGTTCCAAAAGAGGGAGCCCACTTAACCGCTAAAATTCGTTATCGCCAGTCAGACCAAGATTGCGTACTGGAATCGGTTTCAGCCAATCAAGTGAGTGTCTCTTTTACTCAACCGCAATTTGCTATTACACCCGGGCAATCTGTCGTGTTTTACAATGGCGATGAATGCCTTGGTGGTGGGATAATCCGTTAGTTTATTCTTTGATTGATTCGCTAAATATTTTTAAAATTATTAAAATTCACAAGAACAGTTACGAAAAATCTTTGTACTTTTACCGTCGGATATGCGCATAATAATTCAAATAATCTCAACAATTTTACTTCTGAACATCTTGGCTTCGGCACAAGGTGTTCTTTCTTATCCTCACCAATCTGTAGATATTCATCAGCAAACCCCCACAAAATCGTTCTCACTTCTTGACCCGGATCGATTCCAAATCCGACAGGGATTTTCTATGAGCATGATGAGTACAGGAGGTCAATCGATTGGAATCGGCGCTTACTCAAACGAGATGTCCTATCTGTTTACAGATAATCTAAAACTGCATGCCGGATTTACGTATATGCGACCTACCGGAGTTTCTCCCTTGAACAGACTCCAACCTCTTTCACAACAATTGATGTATTCGGCAACCCTTGAATACAAGCCGACAGATAGCTCTCTCTTGCAATTCAGTATTCAAAATTATCCGACATTCTTCAGACAATATCAATCACCATTCATTCCGGGTATCGAATACCAACCAAGATAAACCGGAAATGACAAAACACAAAAACCAAATCTATTTGTTGTTTTTCTCTTTCCAAACAATGTCAAAAGTTTATTAGCAAAGTATTAACCATGACGCCACGACACTCTTCCAAAAAGAAACGAAAACCAACCTTCGGACATCGCAGTATTCAATCAACGATTATTAATTCTGCCATTGGAGTTCTTTCCCTTCTTCTCGTTGCATTCATTTTTTCCTTTTCTAAAAAACATACCGGAACCGGTGTTACGATAGAGTCTATCCAAATGACGTTTCCAAATTTACCGGAACAAACAAAACTCGCCGCAGAAGTCTTTGAAGAAAACCCGATTATGGATGTGCAAGTGGAAGTCTTAAACGGCTGTGGAATCAACGGACTTGCCAGTCATGCTGCGACCTTTTTACATTCTCATCAGATTGATGTTGTCCGGTCGACAGATGCCAAAGATTACAACTATGATAGAACGCTGCTCATTAGCCGAACAGAGCATTATGCGGGGCTGAAAGAAGTCGCTTCCAGTCTTGGGTTTGATGTGAAAGACAGAACCAGAGTTCTCATTCAACCTGACGCTTCGACGAATGTAGATGTCACTCTCATCCTTGGAAAAGACTATACAACAATTAAATCTTTGGTTGAGTTTATAGATAATCAACTATAAGTCATTATCTCGATTATCAACTTCTCGCAACTTTTCAACTTTAATCCTTTAACTCTCTTACACCTTAGCACTTGGGCACCCTATGAAATCTGAAGAATCAACGATATTTGCACAACACATCGGGGAATTATCTTTATCCAAAAAAGCGGAACATGTTCAGGTCTACGACGTCCGTGGAATTACAAGCATGACCGATTATTTTCTTTTCTGCTCTGCTGATACGGAAGTTCAGGTAAAAGCCATAGCCGATGCCATTCGTCGCGGCACACCTCACAAGCCCTGGCGCGTTGAGGGATATGAGACCCAACGGTGGGTTCTGCTGGACTATATCGATGTCGTTGTTCATATATTTAAAACGAGTGAACGCCACTATTATAATTTAGAAAAACTGTGGGCAGATGCCCCAATGCAGGAAATGGCCGATGAAGATGAAGCATCAACTGAATCAAGCCTTATATAATGCACTTAAAAAGTTAGATGTCTCTGTCGAGAGCATCCAACTCACGCCTCCAAAAAACCCTGAGTTTGGAGATTTGTCGACAAACCTTGCGCTGACGCTTACGAAACTATTGAAAAAATCTCCCATGGAGATTGCAGCTGATATTCAACAATGCCTTTCTGTAGACACCGCCCTTATCTCCGATATCACGATTACACCTCCGGGATTCATCAACTTTCGCATCAGTCCTGCCTATTTTCAGTCGCTTATTTCACAAATACTGAAAAAGGGGAATCAATTTGGGCGTGGACGTACCGGAGAAAACAAAACAGCAAACGTGGAGTTTGTCAGCGCAAACCCAACCGGACCGCTCACTGTTGGGCACGGGCGGCAGGCTGTCCTGGGTGATACCGTTTCCGGGATTCTCGAATGGCATGGATACGATGTAACGCGCGAATATTATTTCAATGATGCCGGAAGGCAGATGCGTATGCTGGGACAATCTGTAGAAGCACGATACTTTCAGCAATTAGGGCAAGATATTTCGCTCCCTGAGGATGGATATCAAGGTGATTATATTACCGCTATTGCGCAAAATGTCTTGGACACCCACGGCGAAAACCTAGAATCAGGGAATCCTATATTTCGCAAAACGGCAGAAGATATTATCTTTGGTTTGATTAAGTCCACTTTGAAAAACCTTGGGATTATTCACGATCAATTCACCAACGAAAAATCTTTTTATGAGTCCGGAGCAATCGACGACACTCTTCAGAAACTCCGCGATAATAATCTTATTTACGAATTCGAAAAAGCAACGTGGTTTAAAACCACCGCCCTCGGGAAAGATCAGGATCGCGTATTGATAAAAAGCACCGGTGAACCCACATATCGCTTGCCGGACATGGCGTATCACCGAAACAAGATGGACAGAAACTATGATTTGGTCATCGATATTTTTGGGGCAGATCATATTGATACGTATCCGGATGTTCTCTCTGCTCTTGACATTTTAGGATATGATACCGAGAAAGTTCGTGTACTCATTCATCAGTTTGTGACATTGGTTCGCGGAGGGGAAAAAGTCAAAATGTCCACGCGAAAAGGAGATTATGTTACGCTGGACGAACTAACGAACGAAGTGGGTGCAGATGTTGTTCGGTATTTCTTTATCATGCGGAGTATGAACAGCCATCTTAATTTTGATTTAGACCTCGCCAAAGATCATTCTGACCAAAACCCTGTGTATTACTTGCACTATGCCCATGCACGAATCTGCAATATAATCAAACACGGAGAGAGTCTTGGGCATAAATTTACCAAGGATTACAATCCTTCTCTATTAAGTCATTCTTCTGAAATATCCCTTTTGAAACAAATGGATGTTTTCCCGGAGGTTATGGAACTGGCATTAAACACGCTAGAACCGCAAACCATTGCCAACTACTTGCAGGAACTTGCCACGCATTTCCATAAGTTTTATACGGATTGCAAAGTAATTACTAATGATATTCCCACAACACAAGCTCGGCTGGCATTGATTTCTGCTGTTCGCATTGTCCTTGCAAATGGTTTACAAATCTTGGGGCTCTCTACCCCGGAACGGATGTAAACTCATGCCGGGCTTCTTTCAAATCGAAATTGAATATTTTCTATTATGTATATCCACGTTATTTACGCTGGTAAACCCGCTTGGTTTTGCCCCGTTATTCGTTATTTTAACCGAGCGATTTAGTGTAGAAGACCGCATCTCCATTGCGCGGAAAGCCGTATTAACTGCCGGAATTACCCTGTTGGTTTTTGCATTGCTGGGTTCTCTGATCTTTAAATTTTATAGCATTACCGTGGAGGCATTTCAAATTATGGGTGGCATTATCTTCTTTCGCAGCGGATTAAAAATGCTCGAAGCAAAAACAAGCCGTACCCGAACGACACCAACAGAACAAGACGAATCTATGGATCGGGATGATATTGCCATTAGCCCAATCGGGATTCCCATGATTACCGGGCCAGGTGCGATTACCGCTGCAATCTTGCTTTCCAGTCGTGCGCCGGCAATTCACAGCTATTTTACGTTATTTCTATCGATCGTTCTGGTATTGCTTGTGGTGTATATCGTCTTCCGCGGCGGTGACAAATTGGCGTTAAAAATTGGTCAAACCGGCATGCGTGTAATTCAGCGTATCATGGGGATTATGCTCATGGTTATCGCAGTACAATTTGTTATCAACGGTGTAGAGTCTGTGGTAGCAAATTTGATGAAATAACAACTCTTCAAATTATTTTTCTAACATTCGTTTAACCAACTTCGGGACCGCTACGGACGCTTTCTCCCGAATACATTCGTCAAACATATATGATAATTCCGTCGGCTCAGGATTGATTTCTATACACATTGCGCCATGTGATTTCGCCAACTCCGGGAATCCCGCTGCAGGCCACACGGCTCCGGACGTTCCAATACTAATAAAGGTCTCACAGTGTTCTATCGCATGCATCGCCTGACGAATGTTGTGTTCTTTTAAGCTGTCTCCAAACCACACAATATCCGGGCGGAAATACCTACCACAGTTGCAAAGTGTTTTATAATAAAATTCTCCGGGAATTATTTCTTGTGTTTCATCACAATAATTACATCGGTTTTTCCATAAACTTCCGTGTAATTCAATAACCGTTTTCGAGCCCGCACGCTGATGAAGTCCGTCAATATTCTGCGTGATAATCGTGGCACCTTGCATGGCTGTAATCGCTAAATGACCGGCATTCGGTTTGCAGAAACCCACGGCTTTTCGCCGGACCTTGTGAAACTCTATAACTTTTTTAGGATTTCTGTCAAAGGCCTCTTGACAGGCATATTCTTCGTAGTTATACTGTTCCCAAACTCCGCCGCGTCCACGATACGTTGGGACACCACTCTCCGCAGATATACCTGCTCCGGTGAAAAATATTGTTTTATTCATAGAGTATTAATGGGTTGATGAGTAGATGACCATTCATTCTCCTCATCCTATTCAAACAAATCCATCGTTTCGGCTGAATCTACCGGCTCAATACATTTTATGGAGTTATTCACCGGTGAATTTACATAAGCGCTTACCGGGTGGGCACGAAGTGCTTCTCTGCAAGGAGCTAATATTTCTACCGCTTTGTCAATGCTGGACCGTGTGTGCTGCAGCCAAATATCTAGATTTTTGTACGGTAAAATTGCAGGCATACGATGATGAATATGCGCCAAAGCATCTTGCGGCGGTGTCGTGATGATTGTGTAAGAATAAATAGTTTTGCCGTTGGGAGCACTCCACATATCCCAAAGTCCGGCCATCGGGAGAAGTCGGTGATGCTTACTGCGAATGTAATAAGGGATTTTCTGATTTCCGGTTCGCTTCCATTCGTAGTATCCATCAGAAATAACGATGCAGCGACGGTTTGAAACCAAATGCTGAAACGATGGCTTTTTCAAGATCGTCTCCGAACGGGCATTGATGAGTTGTGAACCAACGGACGGGTCATTCGCCCATGACGGAATCAAACCCCATTGCATTTGCCGAACCGAACGTGTACCGGTATCCCTTAGGATTGGTGCGTGTTGCGATGGCGAAATATTATAACTTGGGGCGTACGTTTCCGGGGCTTTCCATTCCTCAATGGAAAGTTCTTCAATAATGGAACGCATGTCCCAGGTGAGTGTTTTTCTTCCGCAGATAAGGTTAATTCCTTTTATTTCAAATGACGCATCTCATATAACTTACTACGGAAGACACAGAATCGAAAATGAAATATCTTCTGCCAAAAACCGCCAATTACGCTAATTATCGCGAATAGCATTTATCTTTGATTATTCGCCACATAAAGAGCATGAGGGTTGGTGGTAGAGTGACGAAGGGTTGAAAATTTGGATATTGCCCATTGTAATTTATTTGTTTTTTGTGGTTTGTTTTCCTGTCTTCCTTGCTCCATACTCCTGTACTCCCTTATCTCCATATATCCTCCTAATGTCATGTCAAGTATGTAATGTGTAAAAAGTCGCAGGAATTTTTGGAGATAACAAGGCGAATATTTTCAGCATAGCCAGAAGCTACGGTTAAAAAAATATTCAACAACGTTATCGACCAAAATAGCAAGACTTGGTTGCACAAATTTCATGGTTGACATGACACGAATCATTTCTGATTGAAGATCCGACTCAGACTTGCCAATTTTTCCACTGTAACCGTGCATACGCCAAAGACTTCTTCAATTTTTCCGCGGATGAGAAACAGGGTTTCCCAGTGAATGATATCCCTATATTCCCGAAACACCTCCGGGAATAACACACACTCAAAGATATCTGTTTCATCCTCTAAAGTGAGAAATTCCATGGCTTCTCTGTGTTTTGTACGAGCTTCTTTCCTCGTGATGTACATACCAGCAAGGCGTACGGTTTTCCCCACATATTTCGAAATATCTTTTGCCTGGAGAACTTTTCCATTTAGTCGTGATTGGTAAGGCATTAGCGGATGGTGTGTGACCGAAAATCCGAATGTGTTTACTTCCAGTTGATGTTTTTCCTCGGATGTCAGCGGTTCGGTATTCGGTGAATCTGAAAGAGGTTCGCGTGATGAATCCTGAAGGCAATAAGTCGCAACGGTATAGGTAATTTCGCGATGTGTTTTTTGGGGTTCTAATGCTCTGAAACACCTTGCATTTGTCAACGCAATTGCATCAGACAAATCAGGATTTGTGCGGATCATAAAATCCTCCAAAGAGTCAAATTCACCGACGTTTCGTTCGGCCAATATTTCCTTAATTGTGTTTTCTTTGAGACCTTTGATACTCATAAACCCCATTCGGATTTTTCGGTTTCTTCCTCGATATTCACGATAGCTTCGGTTAATATCCGGAAGTAAAATCTGAATTCCCCACCGGCGTGCTTCGCTGAGATACGCATACGCAGAATAATATCCGCCTTGGTTCGTCAGCACCGATGCCAAAAATTCAGCCGTGTGATGTGCCTTCAAATACGCACAGGTAAACGACAACATCGCATACGATGCAGAGTGCGGCTTGCAAAAAGAATATCCTTTGAATGATGCAATCATACCCCACACTTTTTCAATAACCTCCTCAGAATATCCACGCTCGTATGCGCCGTGGGTGAATTTTTTCTTCCATGCCAAAATCAAATGCTGAAGCGATGTTCGGCTCATGGTTTTTCGCAAAGAATCCGATTCGGCGTAGCTCATCCCTGCCATGATACGTGCGGCAAGCGATACTTGCTCTTCATACACCATAATTCCGTAGCTCTCCTTCAGAAACGCCAAATCAGGATGAAGCAGCTTCCACGGCTCTCCGTGAATGCGGTGTAGCATGATGTTCGTAAATCGGTTTGCAGCAGGACGGATAATGGACGAATAAATCACCACGTGCTCAAAATCTACTTTTCCGGCTTTTGCCAAAAGTTGCCGTGTGGCAGGACTTTCGATGTAAAACACGCCCATCGTTTTCCCGGCTTTCATTAGTTTTTCGGTTTTTGGATCACCGACCGGCTGAATCGTGTGATAATCTACAAAACGGCTGGTTACTACACGCGCCCCTTTGTTCAAATTGACCTGTTTAAGTGTGTCTCTCACGACAGATAAACTTCGGTTTCCGAGTAAATCAATTTTCAGTAAGCCGGAATCTTCGACTTGGTCTTTTTCCCACTCGGTGATTTGCACACCTTTTGGCGCACGCAACACAGGAACGTATTTCCTGATTTCGTCCGGCACAATAACCACTCCGCCAGGATGTACGGACGGATTGCGAAACACGCCTACAATTTTTTCACTTTCACGGATGACATTCCAAAGCGCATCGTCCAGTTTTGTAGCAGCAAATCGTGAATCCGTGCAAATCCATGTTTCAAGATCTGTTCGGGACACATAATACCCCATTCGTTTTGTGATGTGTTTGATTTCATCTTCAGAAAATCCGTACACTTTTGCCACTTCCCGTACGGCGGATCGCGGTCGCAAAAACACCTGATTTGCCACCATTGCGGTTCTATCCTCACCATATTTTTCAAATACATAATCCAAAATATCATCCCGTTCATCCCACGGAAAATCCACATCAATATCGGGCATGTCTTCTCGCTCAGCATGAATAAACCTCTCAAACTGCAGCTCATACTTTATCGGATCCACTTGCGTGATAAACAAGCAATAGCTGACGATGGAAGCCGCGGCAGAGCCCCGCCCAATTGTGGACTTTGTCTGTCCAACAATATCTCTGACAATCAGAAAGTACGGAGCGAATCCTTTTTGCAAAATCAGTTCCAACTCGTACTGAATACGATTTTTTACAACGGAGTTCAATTCATCGTAGGTTTTTCCGTAACGTTTGTTTGCGCCTTGTTGCACCAACTGTTTAAGTGTCTGGTTTGCCTTATGCGTCTTTTTCAGAGACAATCCCGGGAAAACCGTATTCACAAATGACCAGTCTGTCTTGCATCTGTCTGCTAAATATCTGCTGTTATTGATTGCCTCTAAACTATTCGGAAAAAGGTCAATCATCTCTTTTTCAGATCTCAGCCAACACCGATGATCTGCGGTCTCATCCGGTGGAAGAGCAGACAAAGTTGTATTTCCTTCAATTGCTCTTAGAATTTTATGTGTTTTAAACTCTTCTTGACGATGGAAATAAACATTTCCTGTCGCGACGATCTCTAGGCGGTATTGTTTTGCCAACGTAGCGGCTTCCTGTTCTGTTATCCCGGGACGAAGTTCCACAAACAAATGCGTATTGGAAATGAATATTGATAACGCCTCCAGAACGTGTTTTTGATGCGCAAGAACGAACACTCCGGCGGACTTGGTTTTTAACAACGATGCCGCGGACTGATGCTTGTTATCATGAACGGCAGAGATGATGCGGCAGAGATTTTCATACCCCGACTGATTCTCCGCCAGTAAAATAATGTCATCTGCATCCGTGATGATATTAGTCCCCGCAATCGGACGAACTCCGGCCTCTCTCGCCTGCTGAACAAATCGGATAAATCCCCACAATCCGTTTACGTCAGTAAGCGCAACACCTAGCATTCCCATCTTTGCAATACGAGCGATGATCTCGTGCTGGGGCATCGTTCCGCGCATGGCAGAATAATTAGAATGAAGATTTAGATGGATAAACATGGGGTGGGTGATTAAGTGTTCGAGGGCCTGCCCGCCTCTGGAGGGCCTGTCCGTCTTAGGTGGGTTAGGGTGCCGGGTTCACTCTCTTCTGCCTTCTTACTACTCACTAATAGATGCTTTTCATTCCATATTTTTTTCGAATCGTATCAATGGCATGAGATAATCGAATATCTTTTCTGTCCGAATGGCTGAACAAATCCAGTTGCGTTGTATGATATGCAAACCGGGAAGCATCCGCAAGTATGGTTCGAATACGATTCCGCCGTGTGTTTGCACGGTCAAATAGTTGCTGTAATACTTTAGATATCGATGTCGTATCAATGGCATCCAATTTTCCTGTTTTTGATCGTTTAATTCCGTCTGTGTAATGAATCTCCATCCGCACGTTTTTTGCAATTTGCCTACGCTTTCGCAAGCGGAATCCTACCTGTCCGGAGAGCGTCATGACGGCGGAGCGGAGTTCATCCTTGTCATTGGTATCTGTCGGGAGGACAACTTGTTCCGTAATGTGTTCTTTGAGTTGAGGCGGCCGAACTGCGGATAAATCTTTGCCCTCTGCTTCAAGGGTTATTTTTTTTGTAAACTTCCCAAAGAGTACCTGAGCATCGGTTTCATGACGAACAACGGACTGAATATGAACGATTTTGTTCAGAAATAAAAATCGGATGACTTTTTTCACCGGTGGCTGCTGAACGGTTGGAAGCATCCATGAATCCAGCGGCGAGAGGAAGGACGATTCATCCCCGGGGAACACTTCATGCACAATTTCCGGAATAACCGATGTGGAAATCGTGCTCACCAATTTATTGGTGCTGATCCCCACCGCGCCTTTGAGATGCGTTTTTTCATCAATGGTTCGTGCAAGACGTGTACCGGTATTTTGCAGGTTTTTATACACTGAGTTCATCCCGTTCATGTCCAGATAAAACTGACCGAAACTGCCGGGTTCCACCACCGGTGTAAAGGAGGACACAGTGGAATAAAGGTAACGGTTCAGCCGGGAATACAGGGAATGATTATACGGCAACATCAGCACGCGGCGGTTCATTTGCCTCGCCAACGAGCGACTCATACCAAGATAAAGCCCCTCCTCTTGCGCTTCGTTCGACAGGCTGACGATGGTGCCGTCCTGCCGATTAGAAGACACGATGGCAACGGCGCGGGTTTGCAGGGATGTATCCATCATCCTCTCTGCCTGCAGTTCAAAGTTTTTCAGCCGAAGATGGAACACCGACCGGTGCATGGCTCAGTACTCCCGGAATGAGTAGAGCAGGATGCCGTTAATACTGAAGTCGTCTGATTTGTGAACGTGAATCACCGGATAATCGGGATTTCGCGGATGGAGTTCGACTCCGGTGTCTGTCGGATAATAATATTTTAACGTGGCTTCTCCGTTGATGAGTGCGACAACAATTTGTCCCGGTTTTGCCGTCGGGTTTTTACGGACAATAATATAATCCCCATCTTCAATTTGTTCTTCGATCATGGAGTCTCCTTTGACCTTCAGAACAAAATTATCCGGATGAACCAGCGGTGCGGGAACATCGATAGACTCTGCATTTTCAAGTGCTTCGATTGGGTATCCCGCAGCGATCAGTCCTAAAAGCGGAAGGGTGGCGGGCGTGGCGTGCTCCTGCTCTGTGAGGGTGAGCGCCCGCTTTCCGTTTGGACCTTTTGTCCGATATAAATGTCTTCTTTCTGTCAGCACACGGACGTACCAATTCACCGTGCCCAGAGATCCGAACCCCAGCCCGGCCATAATTTCTTCGTAAGACGGCGATTGCCCGTGGATGAGGGTGTGCCTCCGGATAAAATCCAGAAACCGTTTTTGCTTGAATGAAAGTGACATATTCTCCAAATACTCGTAAGTTACTCGTAAGTATTTTACGCAAAAAATAAATGGGAATCAAGGAAAATTGCCCACGATGAAAAGAGGATTGATTAAGTGAGCGGTTATGCTTGACATTTATCCTGTGGAGGTCGTAGACTTTCTGTAGTTACTCATCCGCCCATTCATTTTTGGAAGCACATTATGAAAAATAAAGTTCTATTCGTGGTACTTCTTCTGTCTTCAATTTTAACCGGTACCATCATCCACGTACCGGCAGGCCAGCTCACCATTCAAGCCGGAATAGACATTGCTGTTGACGGGGATACGGTGTTGGTCGCACCCGGAACATACTTTGAGAATATCATCTGGCCTGCAACAACCGGAATTAAACTCATCGGTTCAGGGCAAGAAGATTGCATAATTGACGGCAACCAACAGGCAAGTGTGATACGCTTTGCAAACAGTAATATTGACACAACCACTCTGATAAGCGATTTTACTATTACAAACGGTTTGGCTTATTCTGGTGGTGGGATTTATTGCGTGGTAAATTCCAGTCCGAGTTTGGTTGATGTGACGATTACGGGTAATTCGGCTTCTTCTGGTGGCGGGATTTATTTGCAGTATTCCGATCCGAGTTTGGAGAATGTGACGATAACGGGTAATTCGGCTTCTTCTTATGGTGGCGGGATTTATTGCTATTTTTATTCCAGTCCGAGTTTGGAGAATGTGACCATAGCAGGTAATTCGGCTGATTTTGGCGGTGGCGGGATTTTTTGCTCTTCTTCCAGTCCTAGTTTGGAGAATGTGACGATAACGGGTAATTTTGCTTCTTATGGTGGTGGCGGGATTTCTTGCTCACGTTCCAGTCCGAGTTTTTCATCAGAAAATCGTTGTAATATCTATTCCAACAACACAACAGGTCCTCCAACAGGACGGACAGGCAGTGGAAGCGGAGCGGATATTTATTCTAATTCAACCATCACAGTCATCGTAGATACATTTACGGTAATGACTCCAACTGAATATCACGCATCACCTTTGGATAATTTCACATTTGATATTTTGAATGCAGTAAACCCACAGGTTGATGCAGATTTATATGTTTCACCAAGTGGAGATAACAGCAATGATGGATTAACCGCAGAGACTCCGCTTAAAACGATTCAATATGCAACCAGCATCATTCTTGCAGACAGCACCAATCCGCATACGATTCATCTTGCGAATGGTGTTTACAGTCCAAGCACCAACGGCGAGTATTTTCCTGTGGAAGTGATAAACTATGTTTCACTTGTAGGAGAATCTGAAGATAATGTGATTTTAGATGCAGATAGTGTTGCCGGCGTGATGAAATGTATAGGTGTTACATCTTCCACAATTTCACATCTGACATTGACAAACGGTTCGGCTTCTACTGGTGGCGGGATTTATTGCTATTCTTCCAGTCCGAGTTTGGAGAATGTGACGATTAGTAATAATTCGGCTTTTTATGTTGGCGGCGGGATTTATTTCGGTTCTTCTTCCAGCCCTACTTTGGAGAATGTAACTATCACGAATAATTCAGCAGATGATTCTGGTGGCGGGATTTATTGCTCTTCTTCCAGTCCGAGTTTGGCGAATGTGACGATTTCGGGTAATTCGGCTGATTTTGGCGGTGGCGGGATTTTTTGCTCTTCTTCCAGTCCTAGTTTGGTTAATTGTATTTTGTGGAATGATGCACCGCAGGAGGTTTATTTTTATGGAAATTATTCTCCCAATTCTATTATTGTTGCTTATTCTGATATTCAGGGTGGCGAAGTAGGAATTGTAACAAACAATAACGGCACGGTTTATTGGGAAGACGGCAATATAGATTTAGGTCCGCTTTTCACCGACACTGAAAACGGAGATTATACATTACAGGAAAATTCTCCCTGCATAGACACCGGTACTGCATTTTTTGTGTGGGAAAGTGATACACTTGTAAACATGACCGAAGAGGAATACTATGGCACAGCACCAGACATGGGAGCGTTTGAATCTCAGTACACAGTCGGTATTGACCCCTTATCCATTTTTCCTTCTACATTTTCCCTAAATCCTGCATATCCGAATCCGTTTAATCCGACGACAGTAATCAGTTATCAGTTATCCGTGAGCAGTACCGTGACCTTGTGTGTCTACGACATCACAGGACGGTTGGTTGAGACATTGGTAGATGGCATCACCGAGCCCGGAACGTACACAGTAAAATGGGATGCTTCCGGCTACTCAAGCGGTGTGTATTTTGTACAGATGGTCGCCGGAAAGTTTGTCGAAACACAGAAAGTTTTGTTGATGAAGTAACCGCGTTTCGTTACCGCACGAGACTCATTTTTCGGGTTAGTGATTGACCACCTGTTGTAATCTTGCAAAAATACACACCGGATGAAGCAGGGATCCCGTGTTGATCTGTCCCTCTCCATACAGTCTGATGGTTTCCGGCGGATTTATGATTATCCACAATCTGGTTTACTTTTCTACCAAGTGCATCATAAATCGTAATATCCACCATCCCATCTGCCGGCACTGCGTACCAAATCACGGTTACGGGATTGAATGGGTTCGGGAAGTTCGGGTATAAAGCCATTTCATTCGGGAGGACGGGATTTTCATCCGTGGCATTTACCGTAAAATCAATGACCTGTGCATAGATGTTTTTCAATTGGTTCTTGCCCGAACTGCGGTTATCCTCCCAAACCATAAGAAATGTACCGTTCTCATCAGAAAGTTTGGTAATTGTTGGTGCGATCTGATTGAAACTGATATCACAAACAGGAAGCCCGCTGTCTCCATATCCAAATTCGGTTCCGTTCCAAGTTTGCATATAAATATCCGCCGTACTGCTGTCCGGTGAATCCTGCCAAACGGCAATGTAGGTATCATCGATTTCCTCAATAGACGGCGACTGCTGATTTCTTGGGAGTTCTACAAACGCGAATTCCTCTGATGTCTCCAGCGTAGAGAGATCGACTGAGGTACAAACGATATCATAATCCTGCCCGCTTTGATAATCCTCCCAGCACAAAAATATGTCTTCTTCTAATGTGTTCAGCATCATCGATTGATTTAATTGGTCATTCTCTTTTTCCACAATGATGAAACCATTTTCTGCCCCGGCGATTGTTCCGTCATAATTGATAATCTGCCCAAAAATATCTGCATTGGCATTCCTTGCATCTTTCCAAACAACAAAAACACCGTTCGGTGTCGATAATGCACTGATAGTCTCCTGATGTCCTTCTGCTTCGGTAACCACCAGTGGATATGACGGCCACCCTTCCGGTTCAACGCCGTCACCATTCAAGGCTTTTGCATAGATGTTTAAATTATACCACGGACCTCCATACCATACAGCGACACATCCTCCTCCGGGAAGTGGTTCAAGTGCTTGGACGTAATCATATTCCGCAAATTCGTACAAGAGTATCCCGCCGTCTTGCCATTGAGGAATCCCGAATTCATCATATTTTTGCACGTATACATCCTGATCCCACGTCTCACGTACGTCCGAAAACGCACAATACACATACCCCATTTCATCTACAGTCAGTTCAGAATATTCCTGATTGGATGGATATTCGACAGTAAAAATCGGTGTCCCATTCGGATCACCGATCATATTCAAATCATGATCTAATACTTGGTAATACTGAATAATGGTTCCCCATTCATCTTCACTTTGAAAGTTCAAAAATATATGGTCTCCAACTGTAACCGCTTTCGGATTTGTTTGTTTTGGATTTTCGCTTAACGACACCCCGTTATACTCCCCGGATAGATAAAAATCCCTTGAGACAAGTTGACCATAAATTTGCGGATTTTCTCCTCCAAGTCGATTATCTTCCCAGTAAATCAGCACACGATCATCTTCAATATATAATGTTTTTGGGGCGATAGCATCTCCATCAATCCCAAAATAATTTTCCTCACCGTTAGGGGCTAATGATATTTCCATGTCCTGAGAAATGTGCTGTACATACATCCCCGGGCTCCCAAGACGCCAATCAGACCACAATACAAACACACCGCCTTGTTGATCCATTCTCACAATCGGACTTTCCTGTAAATTTACTTCCTCGCAAATACCCACTCCGTTTTCAGCAAAAGATAGCGTTCCGTCTGCATGGAGGTGCTGCAAAAAGATATCTTCTTCCGGATGAGGTGCATTTCGTTCATCCATCCATGTCATAAACACACCGCCCACATTATCAACCGTTAACCGGGGCTGAGTTTGTTTTCCACCTGCCGTACAAATGGGCATCCCCGTATTTTCCCATTGTGCGCCTTCTCCCAACGTAAATCGTTGTGCGTAAATATCCCCGGCAAAACTATCTAAACGGAAATCTGTCCAAACGATATATGCAGATTCTGCATCTGCTTTGACCCTTGGTTTACTCTGTTTTGCAGGATCATCACACACTGCAATACCATTCGGGTCTAATAATATATTTCCCTCGCCATCCAGATATTGAATGTATACATCTCCGCTGGTCGGATTATTTCGATAATCTTCCCAAACAACCACCGTTGTGTCTCCCACAACATGGGTTACTTTGGGGGCGATTTCTTTTATTCCGGATTGGGCAGATAAGGGAATCCCCCCCTCTTCAAGTGTTGACCAAAGAGGTGAGCAGGTGGTATCCATCCGCTGGGCATAGATATCTTTTTCTTCGGCAATGCGAATATCTCCCCACACCATCACAGCAAATCCGTCTCCTGCATTTTCCAAACTGATTGTGGCGTGTTCTCCATCATTTGTCACAACAGGCACACCGGTCCCCGGGGATAATATTTCTCCATCATAAGAAATATGTGTCGAATAAATTTGTCCATTAATTCCGCTCAATTCAGATTGATCGACCCAGATTACGAAAGCCCCGCCTAATCCATCTACACACATATTCAACGCCGTTTGAGCCCCTTCGATTGTAGATAATGCAACACCGTCCTCATCCCAGGCCAACGAGCCGTCTGCCAGAACATGTTGAGCATAAATATCTCCTTTTTCGGGTTCATTTCGATAATCTATCCAAGCGATATACACACCACCTTGCCCGTCAGACACTGCCAAGGGGTCTTCTTGCCGACCTTCAGAAAGCACAACGGGAGTTCCCTGTTCTGCCCAAAGAGCATTCCCTGTTTCATCGACTTTTTGTGCATAAATATCTCGCCCGCCAAACCGAGTATCTGACCATATAAAGATCATTTCGTTCTCGGAACCAACTGTTGCTGTTCTTTGCCATTCGATATGAACGCCCTGTCGAATTTTTACGCCGTCTTCATCCCAAACAAACTGTGAAAACACAGAAGAGAGCAAAAAGAGAAATAATGTAATTTGTTTCATCATCTACCTTTCTATTTCAAATATTTGTAGTCCATCCCGTGTTGCAGCAAACACGGTCATGTTATCAAAAATAACTGCTGTATATGTATACGCTGCGTCAAGTCGGCCATATTCAACAAATTCATTTGTATCGGCAAACCACTCATACAGCAATATGCCATCGCTGCCACATCCCAATGCCAGTAAACCATCATAATGATAAATAGATTTAACGGAGTATCCTTCAGCGATACGATACGATGAGCTCATGTGACCCGAAGAATCTAACTGAGTAACTTCACATCCTTCATTGTGAGATAAGCCTGCAAAAATATTTTCTTGATGAATTGCCACGGAGATAACTTCTCCCTCGCCGTCAATGGCGTATGAAGAAAATGCTGTATCTGCAATCATACCGTCCTCTTGTTGTTTAAAAACGACTACGCCAAGCTGGGAGTTTGCAACAGCCAACAATCCATTACCCACCGATAAATCGTTTGCGGACATATTTAGCTGTTCTGTGGATTCAAACTCTGCATCCCATAATTCTATTTTTCCGTCATTTCCTATGAATAAATCGAAATAAGTAATTAATCTTGTGGATACAAAGGAAGAGTTGCCATCTTCGGATCGGTTTAACGTGTAAATCAATAATTCATTTTCCCTTCTCTCATCGATGCAAAAACCTCGAATAAAATCTCTGTTTTCTGAACCGGGATACGGGACTCTACCCAAGGAATCAATGTCGGTCAGATTCACATAATAAAGCGCATCATACAAATCGGCAAAGATAAAATAATTATACCGTTCCGGGAATTCAATCATCCCTGCCTGAAACCCAACGCCTGCACCGGCACCAATGTTTTCAAATAATGTCGTGTCTATCATAAACGCATGATTCGTATCAAAATGAAATGTATAGGCTAAATAGCCGTTCTCATCTGCCGCCAGTACCAACAGCGAATCCTTGATGGCAATATCCCTGCAATACCCACCGGTTTCTATCGTAGATATAAGTGTGGATTTTACTCCGACAGGTTCGGTGGGAGTTATACAAGATTCCCCAATCAAAACGATGGACAATAAAATAATGATATGTTTCATGGTTATCCTCATTAATAAAACAGATCCAAAGATGTGTTTGTGCTGATGGTTATCCAAAAATCTATTTTGGAATAACTTTTAAACTCTTCAACCCATTCATACTCGGAATATGTTTGTCGTTCTCGGTATTTCCCATTCAATTCAAGAAATATCCTGTCTTGCAGTTTCATTTTTATCCACAAACGATATTGAATCTCTTCTTGTTCACGTCCGGCGTGAACCGGGTCATCAATAATTTCTGATGTATAAAACCGTTGCGTTAATTCCAGGGAATTTCCGACAGAATATATCCATTTTTTTGGTAAATAGGCTAAACTCCCAGCCATAGATTTTTCATTATACGAACGATCAAATGATGTTGAAATATATCCCGAATTATGTGTGGTGTTTTGCCCGTGAGCGATTCCGCCTGATAAAGAGAGCCGAAAAGGATTGAGAATCTTTGTCGTCAACCGCCCTTCAGCACATCGTTTTTCTGTATCAAATTCTGTGAACGATTCATCGAAGTATTGATGGACTTGCTTCACCTTCCCTGTAAACCATGTTTTGTCAAATAACGGAAACGAGACAGATGACCAAATAGTTTCGTTTGCAAAGGTACATGACCGTGCAGTTAAATCAATTTTGTCTCTGTCAATATATGGACGTAAATAAATATTCGGTTGTAAAGAATACCCGAGTTTTAGCCACGAATAATGTCCAAGATGTGTCTCCATTTTCACAGACCATGAGGAATATGATTTATCCCGTGAGTGACTATAAACAGCGTGACTTGCATTTAGAACAAGCCGGGTTTCATGGTTGCGTATTAATTCTGGGATGTATTCTATTTGCATTTCCGGTCGGATGATTCCGCTGTCAAAGGTTTGCATACCTCCCAAAATATCTTTATTTACTCCCGCGTCATCCATCTCTGATTCTGACAGCTTTAACACATTAGAATCATACCCAAACATGACAGACGATGTAACATAAATTGGCGTTAGTACTCTATTAAGAAACGGCTGCCCGGATAATATTGACGCATAACTAAATAGAATTATAATTGGAATATTTTTCATCAGCGTGATTAAATTCTAATGGTCTTCGTTTTCGTTCCGGAACCCAATACAGCGAACATACACCGTTTTTTCCTCATCTAATAACTCTATAGAATAGGGTGTTTTTTTGTCCGGCGTTTGAATATCGCACGAACGCCATTTTGCGGGGATAATTGTTTTATCCTCTTCAACCTCGCTCAATTCAGATCGTTCTGAAGAGAAATAATATGTTCCGATTATGCGATTCCCCTGAACGATTCTCAATCGATACGTATCCTCTCCATTCATCCAATGCTGAAAAGCTAATCTGGAGTATATTTTGATTTGTGAATATCCCATCGGATTTATGCTAAACGTATCACCATATGACAATGGAGAATACCGTACTCTTGTATTCCCTCTCCTTAGATGATGGGTAGTAGAGTCTGCTTGTATATATTCACCGGAATCATTTGATGTAATAATTTTTTTTTCAATCATTCTTACGAGAACCGGTTTACTTCTGTCACGAACAGGCCGAACATCAATCACATGATCCCCAGCCGGAATTTTAACAGAATAATGTCCGGATTTTGTATATCCATGCCCGGGATGTTGTGAAGATGTTACGCCTTTAGACCGTATGGCAGTATGTTCAACAATTTCTGTGGATAAAGTATCCAATGTTATCCGATAACCAAATGTTTTTTCTTGGTTATCTCTCCGCGGTACGGCTCGTCTTGCAATGATTTCTATTCTCTTTGGACCGGTAATTTTCCAGGTTAATGAATTTCCGTGCAATTGAAAATAACTCCGGCGTTTATCATTAATTGTTAGAATTTCTTTTTTATCCGTTTCGACCGGCGGAATCATTTTTCCCTCTATGACACTAGCCAGGATAAAAATTCCAATGAGCGCAAGCCGCATATATTTATAAAATTGATTCAGGCTCATAAGTCTCCATCCGTTCACGAATTTGTTGATGACTGTAATAGCCAGTTCCGGCTAACAATCCGACAGCAAGTAATAACGCAATAGCCGTAATCCATCGGTTATACATCGGCGTTGAAAACATCGTTCCTTCTCCCGGGGTTGGTGTCGGAATCGGAGCGATGGGTAACTGATATTTTTCTATCAACTCACGTATATTCAAAATATGTACAACAGAGATATTCTGTTTTGCAAAGGATCGAACAACGCTCTTCCCCAGAAGCTTATTCAACTCTAATGGCGTAGATACACCGGCAGGAATTAGTTTTGCATTTATTGAAGGACCAACGGCTGCAGCACCTCCGCCAACATTTAAATATGCTGTGTAGTTAAATGAGGGAACCGTTTTAGAAAATATTTCCATCCTTTTTTCTATACTTTTTGCAAGATTATCTTCCTGAATTAACGGGAGTTCATTTCTATATATTGCCTCCCATAAAAGTTCCTTCCCTTTCCGCGTCAAACCTTTTCCGATATCCCCGCCGCCGCCAATCGATGCGGCAACTGATTGGTAAGGGAAAATCTGTTTATGCCTCAATACTTTTTCCATATCAATCCATGTAAAGTACGGGCTGGTCGCACCCCATTGCGATGCCCCGACAGAGCTGATAATTACCGGTGTTACATCCATGGCATAACACGCGGAATACAGAGCAATATTGGCACCGGGCATAGATCCGGTAACCGTCACCGCAATTGTGTCTCCGGTTTGCACTCCGGCTTTCATCAGCAGATCAACCATCATCGCGGCAAAATTCGGATTCAGCGTCGTCAGTTTAGCATCTAAATCCCCTCTGTCTGTCGTAATGTAGCTAAACTGGGTTCCGACCAGCATCGTTCTGTTTGGATCGTTAGTATAATCATCCATCATGACTTCACGTGATCCCAATTGGTGGGAGCGGAGTGTGTCCATGGCAGTTTTCATAATCTCTGCCGCATACACTTTTTCATTATAACCACCTGTTTTTTCAACAACAATTGACTGGGATGCCCAATAAAATAATAAAATATTTACGGAAGCAAGTATGACTAAAAAACGTGTTTTTTGTATAACGGGCCTAAACATGTGGGACTTCCATTCCAAAAACCATCAATAAGAGTTGGATGATTGTCGCAGTAATCAGCACCACGGATATTGTTCTCACCACCCCTTGGCGTTCCATCCAGCTGGCAATCAATCCCGGAATAATATTTCCGATGGCGGAAAGATTAATCTGATCATCAGGGAAATACATATATTGTTTGGATAAGTATCCCAGCAAGAACCCGAGTAATAGACTAAAAACTAATCGTCGTTTTCCGTAAATGAGTAATTTTTCCGCCAATAGTTTAACAATTGTAAATACTATCAAACTAATAATGAAGGTCCCGACAACTCTTAATGGGTCATGTAAATTAAGCGCAATATATCCGGGGACAATAAGCCCGCCGGCTGTCACACCCAACGTTTCAGTCAGCACCAAGCTAAAAACGATGCCAAATCCGATTGCAATTTCAGTCATTTACAGAAATCTCTCTTAATTTACTCGCAAAATTATCACCCCAACCAACCATATTTCCAATACAAAAGATAAGATAATTATCCAGGTCAGATAAAGAATTTATTACTTCTCTTGGTTTTATTGAGTTATTATATATTTCTATTTTCATGGCGTGCTCGGGAAGGATAGGAACCCGATTCCCCCTTATAATTAATAAATCCGGTTTTATGTCCATTATTGCTAATTTTAACAATTGTTTAGTTCGGGATTCTCTGTCATCTCTGGTATTGAGAAAAACACAAATCTTCTGATGGGCAAATCTTTCCCTGATATTCTCCCAAATCTTTTTTGTAGAATGAGGATCGTTTGCTGCCATCGCATTCACAGAATAGTTTGTGTGCTTACCAAACTGAAGCTTTCGTATAATTAATGCGCCCGGGTCCGGCTTTGCATGGATCATCTCCTCCAGAGCAATATTTTTATCTACACCTAAATATTCACAAACACAAACAGCCAACGCAACATTTTCTTTATGCTCTATATATTGAAATCGGTTCATAAATGCATCAGAAATACTATGTTCATCTGCGATATCCATCACGGTATTTTTTCTTTCTGAAATTGTCCGAAATTCTGCAGACATCTCCATTTCTGCCGTAAATAGATGACCATTCTTTGGAATGGTGTTTCCCAGCGATTTTGCAACATCTTTCAGTGTCGGTCCCATTTCCGGTAGGTGATCGGGGCGAACATTCGTAATAACGCTAATTGTTGACTGCACCATCTTATGTTCGGAAACCCACTGATATTGCGGTAGAACTGCCATACATTCCATGACCATTGCATCCGGCTTTTCCGCGGAAAAATGCCGAATGAGTTTTACCTGTTCGCCAATGGAAGCAGACCGCAGCCTGTGAATGACTTGATCGTTTCCATCGACATCTATGATTCGCGGAGCAGACCCTGTGGTTTTGGCTACCGTTCTTATACCGCCTGCACGTAGCCCTGCCGCAATCAGTCGTGTAACACTGGACTTTCCTCTTGAACCATTTACATGAATTCGTATCGGAATTGAATTGACCGCAAACTGATGTCTGTGTACCTCATAATATCCATACGCCGTAAGCCCTGTTAATAGAAGAAGTAAAATAGAGACTAACATCTTATT
>JACKQG010002484.1_pt1 | contig 24023 bp, 25 predicted proteins | sample 8237621 | NCBI WGS metagenome assembly JACKQG01 (sample SAMN15677084, study PRJNA649215) | marine metagenome | biome: marine; feature: Black Sea; material: saline water; isolation source: suspended particulate matter (SPM) from the Black Sea western gyre | collected 2013-06-09/2013-06-10 | depth... | reverse complement strand
CCGATTACTGCGTCAGGCTCAAATTTCAATCCTCGAAATATTCAATATATTCCTCCGGTTGAAATTTTCGCCTTCCTTGTACTCGAACAAAATTGAACATTTTTCAAAGGTCTCGTGGCGGGGGTTTTTTTATTGTAAAAAATAATGTTTTTGTGTAAAGTTTCCAGGCTTTTTGTTTTATTCTTTTAAAATCGGTTTTCAAGGAGATCGTATCTATGAATCCCATTGCAAAACAGCTTAACAGCACAATCACTGCGGGCAATCCTCATCTCATGGAGATGTTGTCTGATATCGGCAAAGAGCTCTTTTTCCCAAAAGGGATTTTAAGCCAGAGCGCGGAGGCAAAGAAAAAAGCGTTTAAATTAAATGCAACAATAGGAATTGCAAAGGAACAGGGTAAAACCATGCGTTTTAATTCGGTTATGGCCGCAATTAACGGCATACGGGCAAAGAAATCATTAACCTATGCCCCATCATTTGGGATTACCGATTTAAGGCAGGTCTGGCAAAATGCAATATTTGAAAAGAACCCTTCCCTTGCAAATAAACATATAAGCACCCCGATTGTTACCTGCGGCATAACTCATGCTGTAAGTGTGTTTGCAGATCTCTGGATAAACCCCGGAGACGTGATCATATTGCCTGATATGATGTGGGGCAACTACAACATGATTATAAATGTAAGAAAACAAGGAAACATAAGCAAGTATCCCATGTTTTCGGATGATGGCCGATTTAATCTTAATGCATTTGAGGAAAAGGTCATTAATGAAGCAAAAAAACATGACAAGATAATTGTTTTGCTCAACTTTCCGCATAATCCAACCGGCTATACAGTAACCGAAGAAGAAGGAAACAGTATTGTTAATATTTTAGCCGATCTGGCTGTTAGGGGCACAAACATAATTGCTGTTGCAGATGACGCCTATTTTGGGCTCTTTTACGAAAAAAAAACCATAAAAGAATCACTTTTTGCCAGGCTTTGCGATAAGCACCCCAGACTGCTTGCCGTAAAGATGGACGGCGCCACCAAGGAAAATTATGTGTGGGGTTTAAGGGTCGGTTTTATTACCTACGGTTGTAACGTCAATGGCGATCCTGCTCCGGTATATGATGCCCTGGAAAAAAAGACAGCGGGCAATGTAAGGGGTTCCATATCAAACGCTTCCCATCTTGGTCAATCTATTGTGTTAAGGTCCATGCAGCATGAAAATTATCCCGCAGAAAAAAAGGAAAAATTTGAAATACTTAAAAGCAGAGCAAGGTGCGTTAAAGCTGTTCTGTCTGATCCGAAATATAAAGATGCCTGGGATGTTTATCCGTTTAATTCCGGCTATTTTATGTGTATAAAATTAAAATCAACAGATGCCGAAACCCTGAGGCTTCACCTTTTAGATAAATATGGAGTGGGGCTTATTTCCATAGGTGACAGGAATTTAAGAATTGCCTTTTCATGCCTGGAAGAAAAAGATATTCCCGAACTGTTTGATATTATACTGCGGGGAGTAGAATATCTCAAAAATACAAAGTGATGATATTAAAAAAATGGTTTAAGGCAATCGCCGTAAAAAACCGCTCTATCGACATAGCCCGTGCAAGCAAATGGGCCCTTGCTTTTGTTGCAATAGGTATTATTGCAGGATTAGGCTCCATTGTTTTTCATTACCTCTGTCAGCTTGGGCTCCATTATTTCATGGATTTTATAGCCGGCTACCGGCCTCCTTCCCCTGCCGGAGAACATCATCTGCTCACGCCGACAAGCACTTCTTTCAGCCGTTATACTCTTTTATTCCTGCCTGCTTTTGGAGGGATATTGAGTGGATGGCTGGTATATACCTTTGCGCCGGAAGCCGAAGGGCACGGAACGGATGCCGCAATTGACGCATATCATACAAAAGGCGGTTTTATTCGTGGCAGAGTCCCGATAATTAAAACAATAGCATCCGCTATTACCCTTACAACCGGTGGTTCCGGCGGAAGAGAAGGGCCAATAGCCCAAATAGGGGCCGGCTTTGGGTCATTTCTGGCAACAAAGTTAAAGCTTTCAGACAGGCAACGAAGAATAATGATGGCCGCAGGAATCGGCGCAGGTGTGGGCAGTATCTTCAGGGCGCCACTGGCCGGCGCCCTCTTTGCCGCGGAAGTGCTCTACAGGGATCCCGAGTTTGAATCCGAGGTTATCATACCGGCCGGAATCTCTTCGGTGGTGGCTTACTGCCTGTATTGCCTGGTATTTGGATGGGGATCTTTGTTTGAATCCCCTGATTTTCAGTTCCGTAATCCATTGGAGCTGGGGCCTTATATTATTCTTGCCTTTGTTCTTGTAGGCACAGGGATATTATATATTAAATTATTTTACGGCGTAACAAAGCTGTTTAAGTCCTTTAAGGTTCCAAATCACATAAAACCCGCCATAGGGGGGATCTGTACGGGCATAGTGGGTTTCTTTTTGCCCCAAACTCTTGCCTTTGGATACGGCTTTGCCCAGAAAGCCCTTAATAATGAACTGACAATCCCCTTCTTGTTACTGCTTGCCTTTGGCAAGATAATTACTACATCATTTTCAATAGGATCGGGTGGAAGCGGGGGTGTGTTCGGCCCGTCGATCGTTATAGGCGGAGCAATAGGCGGCGCTGTCGGGAAGCTGTTTCATCAAATCATGCCTGACATTGTAACAGAACCGGGCGCTTTTGTGGTAGTTGGCATGGCAGGTTTTTTCACCGCTGTTTCAAACACACCGATTTCAACAATTATATTTGTCAGTGAAATGACCAATTCATACCATCTGCTTCTGCCAAGCCTCCTTGTATGTTCCCTGTCATACCTGGCAGCCCAGAAATGGACTATTTATAAAAAGCAGGTCAAAAGAAAAATCGACTCTCCTGCTCATACAGGCGAGTTTTTTGTAGATATTCTGCAGACCATAAAGGTTAAGAATCTAATGCATCTCGTGAAAAAGGTCGAGCTAATACCCCAGGATATGACCTTTTTAGATTTCAAGAAGTACTTTTCAGAAACAAAGCAGCATTATTTCCCGGTTATGGATCAGAATGAAAGGCTCATCGGAATATTCTCCAGCACCGATATCAGGAGCGTACTCTTTTCCAGTGACATTGAGCATCTTGTTCTAATGAAGGATATCGGCGCCTCTGATATCATAGTAGCCACTCAATCTGATGATTTAAACACAGTGCTTCAAAAATTTACTACAAAAAATATTGATAGCCTTCCAGTAGTCAAGGATGATGATCATCAAATTCTTATCGGGATGCTGAATAGAAGAGAGGTTATTTCATTTTACAACCAGCAGATACAAGAAATGAAAAACAAAGCTAAAAGATAAAACCGTTCAGGGTTCAATGGCAATGTTGAAAAGCTGTAAAACAAGATAGGCACGTTCGGAACGAACATCCCCACGTCCGCGCCACTGACGATAAGTCTGTCGATCCTGTAAGCGGATATCCGGCACTCAAAGGATTTTTGGGCAGGGTGAGAAAGAAATAGACAATTAAACCGTTATTTCATAAAAGTCATAAAAGAGGTCAAGTCCAAGTCTGTTCTAAATCCAAATGAGCAAAGAGCAAACTTGACCCCTTTTACTTGACCCCTTTTCTGTGGCTTATGATTTACCTTCTGTAAATCAGCAAAAAGACCAGCAAGGCGATTAAGCCAACAATACCTTCCTTAGCAAAACTTTCTACAATTTTGGCCAGATTATTTACTATCCCGGTTGTACCGGGAAAAAGAATATCAATTACCACAAAAACCAAGATTAACGACAAGCCAAATTCAGCCAAAACCTTTAACCAGCCATTAATAACCTGAATTGTATCTCTAAACATAGCCATAACTACCTCTTCTTTTATGTTAGTTGTTGACCACCATCTTCAACTCATAATGACAAGACTATCCTGCATATTTTTCTTGCGAAAAATAAATCGAGTTAAAATGAAGAGTGAATTCGCCCCTTTTCCAGTGGCGAATTCTTTAATCAACTAAATTACTTTCTATAAATTGCCAGAAAGATAATCAAGGCAATCAACCCTACTATACCCTGACCTACAAAACTATTGATAAGCACACTTAAATTCTGCACAATCTTAGTTACTGGGCCAAACAGAAGATCAACAACTAAGAATACTAAAGCTAAAGATAATCCGATTTCAATAATGTCCTTTATCCATCCATTAATGCTTGCAAACGTTTCTCTTAATGTAGCCATATCATTCCCTCCTCTTTCTTAACGTTAATATTGAAACATGCATTATTGCCTTGGAGCAAATAGCCCCTTCCCGCACCAAATTTTCTATAACAAAAAAATTCATTCTATAACTCTTATAATAACATAGAAAAAATAAGGTGTCAAATACTAAAAACATAACATTATAAAATCATTTTAGCAAGCAACTATCTGTTTAGGGATGAATATCCTTTAATATAATTATTAAGTAACAGTTTAGCTCTTTGACAATTAAGCTGCCAGTTTTAAGGTGATGTTCTCATTTTGAGTTTTTCTGATCCTATCTTTTGCATCGGGAGCACTGCGGGACATCCATGAATAAGTAAATAACTTACTATAATAACTGATATTTATGCTTTTTAGCGATCTTTTCTCCTCTATTTACAGCATGCATGGATGAATCCCCAAAGCAGCTGATTGCGGAGACAAGAATTTCCATCCCTGATTTGCATTGAGAAGTCCAACAGTCACCACTCTATTTCCGATAACTTCGTTTGCTCCATTCAGAGATATACAAAGGAAATATTCCTGTTTTTTGTCTGCAATATATGAAATAAGGGGTAAAATATCTTCTGCCTTGTGAATAACTATATTTTCCTTTAATAACCTCCTCCTTGCAAGTTCAAAAGAAGCCACAATCTGACATGCTTTGGCAAAACCAACACCTTCTATCGCAACAATAAGGGCTTTCACATCTATTTTTTCACCGTATTTATCAAGCTGTTGTAAAATAGCGCGAGCTACTTGAAAAACATCTTTTCCCTTGACTCCGCTTCCAAGGAGGATAGCGATAAGTTCTGAATCAGAAAGAGCTTCAGGCCCTTTGGCAGCCAGCTTCTCCCGCGGCCTGTCGAAATCGGGAATATCTTTAATATGCTTCAAGGTTATTTCCGGTTATTTTCTGACCTGATTTAGCATTCTGCAATAAAGTAAACCCTTATTTCTGATTTTCCAGCTCAATAATCCCTCGTAATTGTTTTATGATGCCCTCTCTTAGATTTTTATTTCTTGTCTTGCGAAAGAGTTTCAAGAGAGTCATTTCTTCCTTGTCGAGGGGTCGAAAGGTTTCAATGGGATCTCCTCCGGAGTTATATTTTAACGCATGGTCTGAAACCTTAAGAGCGCTTTTTCCTTCCTCGAAAAAGGTGGTAATATTAATTCCAAAGGCCTCTGAGATCTGCTGCAATCGCATGACTGAAATCCTGGTTGAGCCCTTCTCGTATTTTTGGATTTGCTGAAAAGAAATACCTATTCTTTCAGCCAAATCAATCTGAGAAAGACCCCAGTTCTTCCTTATCTGTCTAATTTTCAGCCCAATCTTTTTTTCTATCAATCCCTTTTTCCTTTGAGCAGCATTATCCAAATCCTTACTATTTGAATAAATATTTATCATATAAAAAAACCGGAAAGTCTAACAACTGTTGGTAGTATTTTTTTGTTGATTTTGCTATCCTTATAGTTGTATTATGATTGAAAAAGGAGGACCATATGGCAAAAAAAAGGATACTTATCGCAGATGACGAGAAGGCTATAAGGATTTTACTTGGTATGGCTCTGAAAACTTATGATTACGAGGTTGATATTGTTAAAAATGGGCTTGAGGCGATCAACAATATTTACAAAAGATCTTATGATTTAATTATCACAGATTATATGATGCCCGAAATGGACGGACTTGAATTAACCAAAAGGATAAGATTAGAATATCCTTCTATTCCCATTCTTATCGTCACCGCCAATGGGCCTGAACATGATTTCCTGAAAAGTGGGGCCACATTCTATATCGAGAAACCATTCAGTATGTTAGAGATACAAAACATAATAAAAATAATGCTGAATAAAGAAAAAATAGACTGATATTTATGTTCTTTAGCGATCTTTTCTCCTCTATTTACAGAATATCCTACTCCTGGCTGACTCATTCCTAATTGTTTCGCTAAATCTGCGCAGCTTATTCCCAATTCCCGATTAGCCCGATTAGTTAGATTGTAAAAGATATTTGGGCAACAACGATATGGCATAAAGAGGCAGATTGCATATTTTCCCATCCTTTTTGAAGTTAAGCAGATTTGTCCGCGCAAGCAGGGGCGATTCGAACTATAAATCATATGAGCCTAAGCTTTTGCTCTCGACATCTGCGCTCTCTGCAGCTCTGTGGTGAACTAATACGATAGAAGAGATATAAAAGAAAAAATTACTTGAGATGTATAAGAACTCCTGGCTCATTTTGTGTTGCAGCGCTAATCCGGCTATTGTGATTTATCAGCACCGACCCTACAGCATTTAAGGCTTTTTCAGGGGTATTATTTGTTTCGCTTATATGGGCCAGAATCACATGCTTAAGCCTGTCGTGTCGCACCTCCTTTAAAAGATTTTTCGACTCTTCGTTGGAAAGGTGACCGGTTCTGTTCTTAATCCGTTGTTTTAATTCCCATGGATAAGGACCGTTTATCAGCATATCTGTATCATGATTGGCTTCAAGTATTAATAATAAGCAGTCTTTTAGATGCTCTTTAACCATTGAGGTTGCTATCCCGAGGTCGATTGCTATCCCGATTTTTGTTTTGTCCCGGTTTATAGTAAAACCTACCGGATCCTCTGCATCATGTGATATTGAAAAGGGATGGATTGTCAGGGTGTTTATCAAAAAGGATATGCCGCTTTCAAAGTTTACAATATCCTGAATATTCCCTATTTGTGATGAAGCGGCTTTGCTGGTTCGTTCGTTGATAAAGACAGGCAGATCAAATCGGCGCGAAAGAACTCCCACGCCATGGATATGGTCGGCATGTTCATGGGATACCAGAATAGCATCAAGATCGTCAGGGCAAAGCCCTTTTGATTTTAACCTGCGTTCGATTTCTATTCCGGAAAGGCCGGCATCAATAAGTATAGAGGTGGAACCGTCGGAAACAAATATTGCGTTCCCTTTGCTGCCGCTCGCCAGCATACATACTGAAAGGTTATGGCCGTTGTCATGCATAATAAAATGCGCCATTCCTTTTACAATCCGGTATGACCAAAGCCTCCGTCATTGCGGATTGTTTCGTCTAAGTGTTCAACAACCTGCAAGCGGGCCTGATATACCCTTTTAATGACCATCTGGGCAATCCTGTCGCCTCTATAAATAGTGTAATCCTTTTTACCGAGATTAATAACAGGAATCATCACCTCGCCACGATAGTCAGCGTCTATGGTGCCCGGCGAATTAATGAGCCCTATGCCATGCTTTACAGCCAACCCGCTTCTCGGGCGGATCTGTGCTTCAAACCCACCTGGAATAGCCATGGCAAACCCGGTTGGTATCAGAGTAATTTCTCCTGTTTCAATAACGATCTCTTTTTCTACAGCCGCGCATATATCCATCCCCGCTGATTGGGGCGTCATATAGCAGGGAAGAGGAATATCCTCATGCGAATCCGGCTTTAAACGGAGTATTTTAATTACAGGGGTGTTCATACTTTAAGCACGGTTTTATTTGCTGTCCGAGGCCTTTTCCTCTTCCAGAACAGCCTTGCGGCTCAGGCGTATTTTCCCGTCCTTCGAGATTTCAAGGACCTTGACTTTAAGTATGTCCCCTTCCTTAACAATGTCCGTAACCTTTGCAACCCGGTGCGGGGCAAGCTGTGAAATATGCACAAGGCCGTCACATGATGGCATTATCTGGACAAATGCGCCAAAATCCATAATTTTTACTACTTTACCTTCGTAGATCTTTCCGACCTCAGGTTCCATTGTAATATCTTTTATCGCTTGCAGGGCCGCATCCGATTCTTTTTGAGAAAAAGCAGCAATTTTAACAAGGCCGGTATCATCTACTTCAACCTGTGTGTTTGTTTCACTCTGAATTGCCCTGATCATCTTCCCGCCAGGCCCTATAATATCACGGATTTTATCGGGATTGATATTTATAGTTATTATTTTGGGGGCATAGGGAGAGGTATTGTCTCTGGGCTTTTCCAATGCTTCCATCATCCTGTCAAGAATAAAAAGCCTCCCCAAACGGGCTTGTTCAAGAGCCTTTTCCATTATATCCTTTGACAGCTCATGAATTTTAATATCCATCTGAAGAGCGGTTATACCTTCTTTTGTGCCGGATACCTTAAAATCCATATCACCGGCCTGATCTTCATCACCAAGAATATCGGTCAGGATAACCACATTATCTCCATCCTTTACAAGGCCCATTGCAATGCCCGCAACCGGGGCCTTTATGGGAACCCCCCCGTCCATCAGCGCCAGAGTGCCTGCGCATACGGTCCCCATAGATGAAGAGCCGTTAGATTCCAACACCTCTGAAACGATTCGAATAGTATAGTCAAATTTTTCCTTGGGCGGCAAAACCTTTTCAATAGCTCTTGTTGATAGCCCGCCATGGCCTATATCTCTACGGCTTGGGCCCATAAAGCGTTTTGCCTCTCCGACTGAATACGGGGGAAAATTGTAATGAAGCATAAACGGTCTTAATTCTTCCCCGCTCAGAGTTTCCACCCGCTGTTCATCACGACCCGAACCAAGGGTTAACACTCCTAATACCTGAGTTTCTCCCCTGGTAAACAGGGCGCTTCCATGAGGTCTGGGCAGAATTCCAACTTCACAGGAAATGGGCCTTATTTCATCAAATTTTCTGTTGTCTATCCTGCGTCCTTCCTTAAGAATAAAATCTCGCATAGTTGATTTAATCAAGCCATTACATATATCGTATACTTCGCCTTTGCGTTCAGCAAAATCATCGCCAAGTTTTGCAAGAACATCGGATTTAAAGAGGCTAAGCGATTTGTTACGATCCTGTTTGCCGGGGATCGTAAGAACATCACGTAGCTGCAAGGATGCTTCGGGAACGATTTTATTAACAAGCTCTATGTCCTGCTCTGGTGGAACGAACACACGTTTCTGAACTCCATTGCTTAGTTTTAGCTCCTTTTGCATATCAATTATCGGTTTTAATGCCTCATGCCCGTAAAATATAGCCTCCAACAGATCCGCTTCATTAACGACGTTGGCACTGCCTTCTACCATTACAATTCCGGTTTCAGAGCCTGCAACAATAATATTGATATCGCAATGTTCATATTCGCTTATTAAAGGGTTGGTTACAAGCTTGCCGTCTATTCTGCCGACACGAACACATGCAATAGGTCCGGCAAAAGGAATATCAGATATTTCAAGCGCTGCAGAGGCTCCTGCCATTGCCAGAATATCCGGGTCATTCTCCTGGTCCATGGAAAGAACAAGAGCAATAATCTGTGTTTCGCTGCAGTAACCTTTTGGGAAGAGAGGTCTGATTGGGCGGTCGATCAGCCGGGCGGTTAATGTCTCTTTTTCACTCGGGCGTCCGAGTTCACGCCTGAAATAATTGCCGGGTATCCGGCCTGCCGCATATATCTTTTCCTGATATTCCACTGAAAGAGGTAAAAAAGATACATCCCGTTCCTCCCTGGATGATACAGCGGAAACCAGCACAATGGTTTCTCCGTACTGAACTACGACCGAACCGGAAGCCTGTTTTGCAATTTTACCAGAGCTTATGCTCAGAATTCTTCCCCCGACTTCGGCTTTATATATATTTTCCACTTTGTCTCCTTAAAAATAAAACGATTAATGACAAATAATTCGGTAACCGTTCACGGTTGTCGGTTCACAGTTCACAGTTTTTTCAACCGTGAACTGTTACATATGTTATCTTCTCAGCCCCATGTTTTTAATAATCGAGCGGTATCGCTTCACATCATTGTTTTTGACGTAGTTTAAAAGTCTGCGTCGTCTTCCAACCAAAACCAACAAACCTCTTCTGGAGTGATGATCCTTTTTGTGAACCTTCAAGTGTTCAGTAAGATATACGATACGATGTGTCAGAAGCCCGATCTGGACCTCGGGTGAACCTGTATCGGTTTCATGCAATTTATATTGTTCAATGAGATCCTTTTTAATTTCCGATGTCTGAACCACTTTATTTGCCTCCTACTTTTTTAATAAATGTTTTTATTGTTTTGGAAAAACACAGCAATAATGATATCTATCGCTATCTTTTTCCAGATTTAATATTGCTATAAGATCATCATTGGTATCAACAATCTTGATGAAATCTTCATGAATATCCGTTTGTTGTAAAATAATATCCTGTCTGGCAATTATTCTGCCATGTTTTAACTTATCACTCAAAATATTATCGGCGATATACTTGGGCATATACTGCAAAGTGTCTGACATACTTATGAGTCGAGCTGAAAGTTTGTGCGATAAATGAAGATCTTCCATTTCCGGTAATGTTAAAGCCTGGCTGATTGTAAATCCGCTGCTTTCAATCCTTCTTAGCTCTTTAAGGCACCCTCCGCATCCAAGAGCCTCCCCAATATCTGCGCATAGCGTCCTGATATATGTTCCCGCAGAGCAGGACACCTCAAAACGTATCAAAGGTAAACTTATCTCAAGTATTTTAATATATGAAACAAAAACGCTCCTTGCTTCTTTCTGAACAGGCTTGCCTCTTCGCGCAAGCTTGTATAATGGAACCCCTTTATGCTTTAACGCCGAATAAACCGGAGGCCGTTGTTTGACAGCCCCCTCAAATTGCTTAAATGTTAGACGTAACTTCTTATCCGGAAATGTCGTTTTATCGGATGTTGAAATTATATTTCCTGTAAAATCCTGCGTATCTGTTTCAATTCCAAGATGAATAACCGCCACATATTTTTTTTTGTCGTGCAATAAAAACCTGCAAAGTTTTGTAGCGTCATTGAGGCAGCAGACCAGCACACCTGTTGCAAACGGATCAAGAGTGCCGGCATGTCCGGTTTTTCCTGCGCCAAGTAGTTTCTTAACATGGGCTACAACTTTGGCGGAAGTCATATTTGCCGGTTTATCTACAACTAAAATTCCGTTTAATTGATGCTGCATCAAATTTTTTCGGCAAAATTAAAAATTAGGCTTTTTAAATCAGCAATCGAAGATTCAACGCTAAATCCCGCTGCTCTGTAGTGCCCACCACCGCCAAAAGATGAGGCAAACGCAGCAACATCAACGGTTCCATCGGAACGGAGGCTGACATGAAATCGGCCCTGGTTTTTTGATTTTCCTTTCAAGTTAAATGTCCTGTGAATAAGAACCGCTATCTTAACATTATTTATAGCCTTTGCGTAATTTATCAGACCGTTTACCTCTTCAGGCCGAGCTCCGGTTTCATCTAACATCTCCTGCGTAAGCGTTATCATGGAGAGTTTACCGTTTTTTGATATCTCTATAGAGCCAAGCGCCTTATGTAAAAGTTTTATGTAACCCGGAGAGAAAGTTTCATATATATTCCTGGCAATATAATAGGAATCGACACCGATATCTATCATTTCCTTACAGATTGTAAAAGCCGATTTGTTTGTATTTGAAAAACGGAACGAACCTGTATCGGTTAAAATCCCGGTATATATCAGGGTGGCAACATCCTTGCTAATGGGCAATTCCATCTGCTTTAAAAGACGATATATGATTTCAACGCTGGCGCATGCAGAAGAATCTATTAACTGAAAATCGCCAAAGCTGGTATTGGAAACGTGATGGTCGATATTGATAACGACCGGAATACGGCTTACAAATGAAGCTGCCTTCCCAATACGATGCAAATCGCCACAATCAAGAACAATGGCAGTATCATATATAGTTTGTCTGTCAATGTGCCGTACAATACGTTTGACCGAAGGCAAAAAACGATAAACAGCAGGAATAGGGCTTTCGTTATAAAGAGTTATTTCTTTTTGCAATGAAGCAAGTGAAAGCCCCATGGCAATCACAGAGGCTATCGCATCTCCATCCGGATTAATATGAGAACAAAGAAAAACATGATTACTGTTTTTCAAGTGTCGTATTATCTGATTCATCATCGGCTTTTATTAATTTTAACACATCCTCTATGTGCGATCCATAATCAAAAGATTCATCATAAAAAAATTTCAGATCAGGCATGTAACGCAAGCCCAGTTTAGCGGCAAGAACCCGTTTTATATATCCAAGAGCGCTCTTAAAACCTTGGACTGCCTCTTTTCTGCTTGTTTTAGCTCCTGAAGAAACAAAGTATACACGGGCAATCCTTAAGTCTTGAGACATCTTTACGCTGGTAATTGTAACCATCTCAAGGCGAGGATCTTTAATGCTTTTTTTCAGCAGTTCCGACAGGTTTTTTTGTATCTGGCCGCTTACCCTGTCGGATCGTGAAAAGTATTTCATAAATTGATAATCTCCATTTTACTATCAATTATCTCGGCTAATCCCAACGCATCTGCCAGGTTGAATATTTTGTCAATCTTAGAATTAATCACCGTCTTGTCGTTGCCGACCAGAACAAAACCTATTTCAGCTCTTTGATGGATATCATTTGAGCCAACCTCTGCAACCGAAACATTAAAATTGTTTCGCAACCGGCTGATAATCGATTTGACAATCTTTCTTTTGCCCTTTAAAGAACGACAGTCATGCAGCCTGAATGTAATAATCCCTGAACCGATAACCATACTTATTTACTCTTTCAGCTCCGGTTTAATCTCTTCCAGGTAGTAGCATTCAATTATATCGCCAACCTTAATATCGTTGTATTTTTCAATGCCGATTCCGCATTCATAGCCGCTCTGGACCTCCTTGGCATCGTCTTTAAAACGGTGCAGCGAAGAAATCCTGCCGTCATAACAGATAACGCCGTCTCTAAGAACGCGCGCGGATCTTCCTCGCTCAACCTTTCCATCGGTCACGTAACAACCGCCGACTTTGCCGATTTTGGGGATATGAAAAACTTCGCGAATCTCGGCTCTGCCCAGGATATGTTCTTCAAAAGTAGAAGACATCATACCAAGGATAGCATCCTTGATCTCCTTGATAACATCATAAATAATCTTATGATGACGTATATCGACATTTTCCTCATTTGCATACGCCTGAACCTTTGGGGTTGAGCGTACGTTAAAGCTGATAATTATCGCTTTCGATACCGCAGCCAGGGAAATATCCGATTCGGTTATGGTCCCGGTAGCTGCATGGGTGATATTTATTTTAACTTCATCATTGGAAAGTTTTGTGAGAGAATCTACAAGCGCCTCGATAGAGCCTTGTACATCTGTCTTTATTATAAGATTCAACTCCTTAATTTCGTTTTCCTGCATAGTCTCATAAAGTTTTTCAAGGCTTAATCTGCCTGTTTTTGCCAGATCTCTGGATCGCTGCTCCCGGGCACGATACAAACTGACCTGTTTTGCGTTTTTATCATCGGAAAGAGCAGTAAAATCGTCTCCGGCATCCGGCACACCGGAAAGGCCGACTACCTCCACAGGCATTGATGGCCCCGCCGATTTAACCGTTTGCCCTATATCGTTCAATATTGCGCGAACCTTTCCGTAGTGCATTCCGCAAACTACCGAATCACCCACACGAAGAGTGCCTTCCTGCACAAGCACTGTGGCAACCGCCCCTCTGCCGGGGTCAATTTTTGCTTCAACCACATGACCCTTTGACAGCTTGTCAGGATTTGCCTTTAGCTCCAATAATTCCGCCTGAAAGAGTATCATCTCAAGCAGATCGTTTATGCCGCGATTCTCCTTGGCGGAAACATTAACAAAGAAAATATCTCCTCCCCAATCCTCGGGCACAAGTCCCAGATCGGCCAGTTCACGTTTAACGCGCTCAGGTTCCGCACCTGCTTTGTCGATCTTGTTAACGGCTACAATTATCGGCACTTCCGCGGCTTTTGAGTGATTGATAGCCTCGATTGTCTGAGGCATAACACCATCGTCAGCAGCAACAACAAGAATGACAATATCTGTAACTTTGGCCCCGCGTGCACGCATTGCACTAAAAGCTTCATGCCCTGGAGTGTCTAAAAAGACGATTTGACCTTTATCTGTAGAAACACAATATGCGCCTATGTGTTGCGTAATACCACCGGCTTCGGTATCGGTTATATTGCTTTTACGTATCGTATCGAGGAGAGATGTTTTACCATGATCCACATGGCCCATAATGGTAACAACAGGCGGCCTAACAATCAGCTTGTCAGGATCATCCTTTTTGGTCATTAAAATAAGTTTTTCTACAGAAGGGGCTTGTTCGGCTTCATAATTAAATTCTGCGGCAACAATAGCCGCTGTATCAAAGTCTATTGCATGGTTGACGGTTGCCATAACGCCTAATGAAATAAGTTTTTTTATTATTTCACTTGCTTTAACTCCCATGCGCTTAGCCAGATCCGACACAACAATAGCATCATCAATTTTAATCCTCCGCTTAATGGCTTTAGGTATGGTAATCAGGGGCTTTTGCCCATGAACCGGCATTTTTCCTTTACCGCCCTTGCGGCCTTTTCGGCCTGGATATCCCCTGGCATAAAGGTCCTTGCCTTCCACAATCTCTTTTTTTCGAAAGGAAATTTTCTTTTTGAAAAACTTTTTATCCGCAACAACTTCTGCCAGCCTCTTTTTTATGACCTTTTTCTTGCGTTCTTTAACAGGGGCTTCCGTTATCTCAACCGGGATTTTTTCAGGTTTTAACCTGGGCTTGGGTTTCGGCTTAATTGCAACTTTTTCCCTGGGAGTTACCGGCATTTTTATAATCTTCGCCGGGATCTCTTTCTTTCGCGCTTTTCTGGGTTTCAGGGCCTTTGTGGGTTTTAATTTGGCAGCAACCGCCTTCTTTTTTTCCAGCTCAACAGGTTCAACAGCTTGTTTAGGCTCTTCGATTATTTCAGGAAGATCTTTCTTCTTTTTAGCAACCTTTTTCTTGATCGGTTCTTCCTTGACCTTCTTTTCAAGAGAAGTTACCTCTTTCAAAGGCTCTGCCTTAGCATCCACTTTTGCCTTAACAGGTTTTTTGCGTCTTCGAATAACGGTTGGTTTAACACGCGTAACCTCGACTTCCTGAGGCTTTGCGCCGAAAAGCTCGGCCCTGGCTCTGGCCACTGTCTCTTCATCCAGAGAACTCATGTGGCTCTTTACCGAAATGCCCATATCCCTTAACTTCTCAAGGAGTATCTTATTTTGTATGTTGAGAGTCTTGGCAAACTCATATACTCTGATTTTTGCCATCAATCCTCCTAAAGTTTAATTGTTTTAATGCTATTGTACCCCTTGGCATGATATTAATCCTTTTCCGACACATTTTCTTCATTAGCCGCTTCTTCGCCGGAATCTTTTTGATCATCTGATAAGGATAAAGTCTCTGCTCCATCTTGGTTAGCTGGCTCATGCGAATCGTCAGATAATTCTTCTTCAGATGTTGCCTCAACTTCTTTTATATTTGCCACATAATCCTTTGCAATTTCGATTAGTTTTTCGGCTTTTTCTGTTGTGTCAATATCTCTGATCTGAATCAAATCTTCTACAGCAGCATTGCTTAATTCTTCAGCAGAAAAATACCCTTTTTCATACAGCGTATCCGCCAGGCTTATTGTCATTCCGGTCAATGCTACCAGAGAGTCGTAACCGCTTTTCATGGCCTCGCTATAACGCTCCTCACTTATGACATCAAGGTGCCATTTGGTCAATTTTGAAGCAAGCCTCACGTTCTGGCCATTTTTCCCAATAGCTATTGACAGGAATTCGTCAGGGACTATTACTTCCATTGAACGATTCTCTTCATCAATAATTACCCTGGATATTTCAGCAGGCGCCAGAGCATTACACACAAATTTCGCAGGATCAATCTGCCAGGATATAATGTCTATCTTCTCACCTCTGAGCTCCTGAACAACATTCTGCACACGGCTTCCTTTCATTCCAACACATGCTCCGACCGGATCTATATCAGAATCATTTGATACTACCGCAAATTTTGCCCTGACTCCGGGTTCACGAGCCGTACCCATGACCTTGACAATCCCTTCATTAATTTCAGGGACTTCTGTTTTAAAAAGATTAACAAGAAAATTAGGGTGTGTTCTGGAAAGAACTATCTGCGGCCCGCGAGTGTCATGCAACACATCGATTATATACGCTCTAATTCGATCTCCACGTCGATATGTTTCTTTTGGAACCTGCTCTCTGGCTGGAAGAATACCCTCTGTATGACCAAGATTAACAACGATATTACCGCGGTCGATGCGCTGGACAATTCCATTTATTATTTCACCTCTCCGGTCGATGTAACTGGAGTAAATCGCATCATTTTCCGCATCCTTCATCTTCTGAATAATAACCTGTTTGGCTGACTGCGCAGCTATCCTGCCAAAGGTTGAGGTGTCCATTTTTGTGCCAAGGCTGTCTCCAACAGCACATTCCGGATCCAGCTTGCGTCCTTCTTCCATGCTGATTTGAAGATCAGATTCGGTTACCTCCTCCACGACCTCTTTAAACTGGAACACCTCTATCTCACCGATTTCTTCGTTATATTGTACTTCAATATCGACTTTGCTTCCAAACTTTTTTTTAGCAGCCGATCTTAATGCCTCTTCAAGAGCCTTAATAAGAACTTCGCGCTCAATACCCTTATCCCGACTAATCTGATCAACGACACGCTTAATCTCTGTTATAAGCATCGATTTTCTCCATTATAATTAATAAGCCGCGCCCTGGTAATTATCATACTGGCGGATTCCCGCTGACACTCAACATGAACCAGCTCCATGCCTTCGACTTCGCATAATGGCTGTGCCAACTCCTTTATCCGGCCAACGATTTCTTTCTGAGTCGCCCGAGACTGTATTTTAAATTCCCGGTCTTTTCCATTAAATTCCGATCTCTTTATTTTTTTTCTTTGAATCTTCATTTGTTATATAATAGCTTACCAAAAAAACAAAAAAACGGGCAACCGCCCGTCTTTTCTCATTTATAACTCTTTTGAAATAGCAAGAAACTTTATGTGTTCAACAAAATAACCATAAGAAACAATTCACTCCAACCCAAACACATAGATACAAGTTCCACCATCAAGGAGATTACCGAAGGTCGTCTCCATTCTCCAGATATCTCTTAACTAACCTTTATAAATGAAAAAAAGGCTGCCGTTCATGGAGCGGGCAACGAGATTCGAACTCGCGACACCAAGCTTGGGAAGCTTGTACTCTACCAGCTGAGCTATGCCCGCATCCCAAATTAACTAAACTATGTCAAAAATATTTATTTGTCAATATTTTTTCATAATCAACAGATATAATCGATTAAACAGCGCAAGATCCGAAATCATTAAATTTGTAATACAAATTTAACAACCGTTCCTTTCCCCAACTCACTCTCCACCCAGACCTTCCCTCCGTGAGCCTCGACATAATTCTTGACGATACTCATGCCCAGACCGGTCCCCGGGACAGCCCTATTGGAGACATCCACCCGGTAGAATTTGTCAAATATCTTCTCCACCTGGTCAGAGCTCATCCCGATCCCTTGATCAGCAACGCTGATCTCGATTGCGGATTGCGGAGTACGGAGTGCGAATTCTTTTTCGTGTCCTTCCAATTCCGAATTCTGCAATCCGAAATCAGCAATCCTCTTTGCCGTCAGGCAAATACTGCCGCCTTCAGGGGAATACTTGACCGCATTACCCAGAATATTCTCTAACACCTGCCCGATCTTATCCTTATCCGCCACCAGTTCCAGGGGTTCTTTTGGCAGGATAATATCAAATTGCCGTTCCGGTTCAGCTACCTGAAAATATTTAACAGTCTTCCTGATGATTTCATTGATGTCGCAGGAGACTTTGTGTAAAGTAAATTCCATTCCAGATTCGATACGTGAGATATCCAGAAGATCGTTGATAATATTTGCCAGGTTTACAGATTGTTTGTTGATGTGAGAAATAAACTCCTTTTGCTGTTCCTTTTTGATATTATCCCTTGTCATAAGAATCTCTGAAAACCCCTGGAGAGAGGTGAGAGGGGTTCTCAGTTGATGGGCTGCTGCGGAGATGAACTCTGTCTTCATCCTGTCCACCTTACGCTCAAGTGTCACATCATGGATTATAGTTATAATACCTGTTTGATTGCCGGCCGTATCTTTAATCTCGGAAGTCCTGGCACGAATAATCCTGGGATCTTTCGAATTCTCTCCGGGCAATTCAAAATCAAACTGATAGCCCGGCTCCCTTTCCTCCAGGCTTGTCTTGAACAGATTTCTGAGTGTCTCATCCTTGATGGCAACATCGATGGGCCGGTCGATTACCTCGCTGAAATGAACATCCAGCATATCTTCGGCAGCCCGATTCATTAAGACAATCCTGTTATAGATATCGGTAACAATCAGGCCATCGGCAATAGACTTGAGGATGCCGTCTATTTTGTCCCTTGACTTTTCACTATCATAAAGGGCTCTTGTTTTCTCTTTCACCATCTCTTCCAGTTTCTGGGAATATTCCTTTATCTGTTCCTCTGCCCGCTTGATCTCGGTCATGTCGCGGGCTGCGGCGAACACCCCGGTTACGCGCCCTTGTGCATTTTTATAAACGGAGGCATTATAAAAAACAGGGATAATCCTTCCATCACGATGTTTGATCTCAAGAGGATAATCCCGGACATAGCCATCTCGAAAGACCTGTTGGTAACCCCTGTTTGCCGTTTCAGCTTCTGTAAAATAGTTTGAAAAATCTGTTCCGATGATCTCTTCACGGGATATTCCTGTGATCAATTCCGTGGCGTGGTTTATATCAGTAATCTTACCCTCGGCTGAGATTGTCACTAAGGCATCCAGATTGATTTCAATGAGCCCGTGTGTATATCGTTGCAATTCTTTCAGTGCCTCCTCCGACTGTTTGCTTTCAAGAGCTTTTGTCTCTAATTCCTTGATTCTTTTTTCCAGTTCTTTATACGTCTGCTTTTTGCCCATTAAAAAACCTCCAATTTCACTATCTCCTCTCATTGCATAGGACGCGATGGCAATTGTTTGAAATCAGCAGCATATATTTTATAACTATTAAAATTTACAGCAAAAAGCAACAAAAATAAGTGAAGGGAATTGCAAGTATCGGTAATAATAGATGGAGGTCAGTTCATGAACAGCACATTAGCTGTTTTGACATATGAGGCTGGTTTAATTGTCGTGAAATGGTCTTGACCTTTTAATGAAAAAAACAATCGCGAAATAAGGGAAGCACGAAACAGAAAAAGTTTAAAGTAACCAAAGTTAAGGAACCTTTTAAATTAAGAAGAGCTGCTTTCCTCAACCAGCGCCCTTGCCACCCGGATATCATAAGCCTGGTCAGGATCAAAACTACCGCTCTTGAACATGCCGGCAGCCCGCTTGATGGCCCCGTACGGCACCCACCCGTGTTCCATCCACAGGCCCGGGTCTTCTTTACTCCAGAGCCTGAACCAGATGTCTCCTTCAGATTCGCGAACATACGTGCGGATCTGTTTATTCAGGGGAAACGGATAATAGTATAATCCTCTTTTGTCTTTCACAGTTTTCTCTCCCTATATCCGTAACCGTTCACGGTTAACTGTAAACTGTTAACCGTGAACGGTTACCTATATCCTTACATGCTCAAGAATAACGGTTCTTTTAAGCATGTCTTTTGCTGTTTTTTTAAACTGCTCTGTTACATCGGACACAAAGAACCTGCACTCCCCTTTTTTATCGAGCATGCTGTCAACTTCAACATGATTTTCTAAAAAATCCTTTACCTTGCCTGCAACGGCTATAGAAGAATCGATTATGTTTACCCTCTTGCCGACCTTTTGCTGTATGATGTTTTTTAAGATTGGATAATGGGTGCAACCAAGGATAAGGGTATCTATCTGCCTGACCTTCAAGGGATGCAGATATTTTTTTACTATCATCCTTGTTTCCGGTTTTTTAAGCCACCCCTCCTCTACCAATGGGACGAGCAGTGAGCACGGAAAGGAATAAACCTTTGCATCAGGATTTATCTGCTTTATCTTTTTTTCATAGATGCCGCTGTTTATCGTGGCCCTTGTCCCGATAACGCCGATTGCTGACTTTCCGGAAGTCTTTATTGCAAGCTCCACAGCCGGTGTGATAACTTCAAAAATCGGAACATCAAACCTTTCTGCCACCTTTTCTGTTGCAACACTTGAAGCTGTATTGCATGCCATGACAATTATCTTTGCGCCTTTGCTTAAAAGAAATTCCGTGTTTTCAAGGGCGTACTTGACAACCGTTTCAGGGCTCTTGTTGCCATATGGAGTCCTGGCAGTATCACCAAAATAGACGATATCATAACCTGAAAGCTCTTCCATAAGCGCCCGAACAACTGTCAGACCCCCTATTCCTGAATCAAATATCCCAATCATAATAATATAAGTGTTAGGTGTTAGGTGTATGATTAAACAGCAAATTGCTTTTACATAACACTTAACACCTAACACCTTATGAATTCGACTTTTTAAGAATTCATCATTATTGATTTTCTAAAAGTTTTTTCCTTACACATTCCCTGATTATGTCGTCATGCACATCTATACGCATGCCCGGACATACGCCAGCCATGATCTGCCAGTTGTTTACATCTATCAATACATTTTTGATAAAAGGCCACTGTTTACACATTTTAGGCTTAACCGGATGAATTGTGCAGAGTTTGTCCCAGAATATACAATAACCATCCTTTTTCTGTGCCAAAACCGGCCGGCTTCCGGACATACAACAATAATCTTCGACAAAATTCTCTTTATCCGTCTTGATATAAGCTGCTATTGCTTCAATATCTTTAACGGTAACAAAAGTCCCACCATACCCCTTGCAACAATCACCGCATTTTTCACACTTAAAAATATCAGGCTGTTTCATAGCATTAACTTCAAAAATCAACTGCGTGCCTGGTTTCCATGGCCCTTTTCAAGGTAACCTGATCCACGTATTTCAGGTCGCCTCCCATCGGCACGCCGGACGCTATCCGGGTTATTTTAACCGGATATTTGTTAAGGAGTTGCGCAATATAAGAGGCGGTTGCCTCACCTTCAACATTCGTGCCTGTTGCCAGCACAACCTCTTTGACCATGTTTTTCTCTATCCTTAATACAAGCTCTTTGATCCTGATTTTATCCGGGCCCACTCCGTTCATTGGGGAAAGCACCCCTTGAAGAATATGATACAAACCCTTATATGAGCCTGATTTTTCAATGGCAACCATATCAGCAGGCTGCTCCACTACGCATAATATAGCAGCCGACCTTGTCTGGTCACTGCAAATACTGCAAATATGGCTGTCGCTTAAAGCATAACATGTCGAGCACAGTTTTGTTTTGTCTTTCATTTCCAGTATGCTGCGGGCAAGCTGTTCAGCCTCCCTACGCGGAGCGCGCAATATATGCATTGCAAGACGTTCGGCTGTTTTTTCGCCAATTCCCGGCAACCTTGATATATTTCTAATCAGATTCAAGATAGATGATGGATAAAAACTCATATTACATTAATCCCGGTATTTTCAAGCCGCCTGTAAGCTTGCTCATTTCTGCTGAAACCATTTCATTTGACTTTGCCAGAGCGTCATTTACCGCCGCCAGTATCAGGTCCTGCAGCATTTCAACATCATCAGGATCCACAACCTCTTTTTCTATCTGGATAGACAGAATCTGCTGCCTGCCGTTTGCTGTTACCTTTATCATGCCTCCGCCCGCGGTTGCTTCGACAACTTTTTCAGCCATCTCTTCCTGCAGGCTTGCCATCCTGGATTGAAGCTTCTGGGCCTGCTTCATCATGTTCCCCATGCCTTTCATGCAAAATACCTCCTATAATATTTTTACATCCAGTACCCTTCCGTTGAAAATTTCTATTGTATCTGCAACCAGACTGTGGCTTAAAGCCTCCTGTTTCAAACGGTTTTCTTTGTCTGTTTTATGTTCCTGGTTGCCTTTTTTTGGGCTGTTTTTAACCGTTAAAGTCAGAGCCATCCTTTTCCCAAAAAAATCTTCGCATACCTTTTCTATAATAGCCACATTTTTACTGCGCTTTATCATGTTAACGTTAAAACCATTGCCGTTGATTTCGATTTCCAGGCTATGTTCCGTCAGCTTTTTCAGGACGCATTTTTTCAGGCTTGCGGCAAGCATAGGATAGTTTTTCAAAAAAATATCAAGCAGCCTTTCCCATGTCAGATCAAGATCGTCTTGACCTGAAATATGGGTTTGCGCAGCAGACTCTTTTAAACCCTTAGTTTCCGTTGGCCTTTCTGCACCTTTTTCGCGGCAACCGTAGGATGCCTGGTCTTCGGAAACCTCCTGCCCACTTTTTTCATAGGTCTCTATTTTAAGATTATCGAGCTTTTCAATAAGCAGGTCGATTGGCATGGCCGGTTTTATCTGAAACATCTTGAAAAACAGCATTTCAATTGCCAGCTTTGGCTGGGCTGAAAACCTTATCGCGGGCTCCTCCTTAAAAAGAAGATCAAAAATCTGGTTTAAAAAGACCGGTGAGACATCCTTTGCCTGATCATGCATAATGTCTATTTCGTGTGTGGGAAGATTTACCAGCTTGCTGATATTTTTCCCCATCTTTACAACAAGCAAATTTCTGAATTGTTCAACCAGATCCGCATACAGCTTTTGCATTTCATAACCACGGGCATAAATATCATCCAAAACATCAAGAATCGCCGGAAGATCCCCGCGTAAAACAGCGCCGGAAATATCAAAAAGAATTTTCCTGTCGATAACGCTTAAAATATCCAATACTTTGTCGTGCGTTATAGAGCCCTGCACGCAAGAGATAACCTGATCAAGAAGACTTAAAGCGTCTCTCATGCTTCCACCTGCTTCACGGGCAATAAGCTCCAGGCTCTCAACAGGCATATCGAACCCTTCTTTGGCGCAGAGGTCTTTCATGTGCTCAGAAAGCGACTCAATATCTATATGCCTGAAATCGTATCTCTGGCATCTGGAAAGAATGGTTATCGGAATCTTGTTTGGCTCGGTAGTAGCAAAAATAAACATGATATAGGACGGCGGTTCTTCAAGGGTCTTTAAGAGAGCGTTAAATGCGCCTTTGCTGAGCATGTGAACTTCATCAATAATATATATTTTGTAACGGCTATATGCCGGCATATACTTGATATTATCACGCAAGGTTCTGATCTGCTCTACACCATTATTTGATGCGCCGTCAATTTCATACACGTCGGCTGAACTGCCTGAAGTGATTTCATTACAGAATCTGCATTTATTACATGGAACAGGAGCAGGTCCGTCCTTACAATTCATGGCCTTTGCCAGTATGCGGGCAACAGTTGTCTTGCCTGTTCCCCTGGGCCCTGTAAGCAAAATTGCGTGGGCAACACGATCTAATGAAATCGCATTGGTTAAAGTCCGGGTAACATGATCCTGCTTAATAACCTGCTCAAATGTTTGCGGACGGTATTTGCGTGCAAGAACAATATAAGACATATAGGTGATATTCCATGGTAAAGATTTTTTGGCGGAGAGAGAGGGATTCGAACCCTCGGTGCCGCTTTTGGCAGCACACACGATTTCCAGTCGTGCTCCTTCAGCCAGCTCGGACATCTCTCCATGACCCCCGCTATAGCGGGGGTACTATTAGCTAATAGCTCTTAGCTACAAGTAGGCAAAGCCTTTGAGCTACTGGCTACAAGCCAATGGTGAGATTTAACAACGTTAAATCTCCTGGCGGAGAGGGTGGGATTCGAACCCACGATCCCGTTATTCACAGGATACCGCTTTTCGAGAGCGGGGCCTTCAGCCACTCGGCAACCTCTCCAGCAATAATTTTAGGTAATTAGTTAAGTTTTGGCACTAAATCACATAGATAATCGGCGACTTTGTCGAAGATATCCGTGTGACGATTATTGTATCTGAATTCGAGTTCTTTTAAATACAGAGGGAAATGTGTTTTGGAAACGCCATGGTGTTTTATAA
>JACKQG010002483.1_pt1 | contig 24032 bp, 24 predicted proteins | sample 8237621 | NCBI WGS metagenome assembly JACKQG01 (sample SAMN15677084, study PRJNA649215) | marine metagenome | biome: marine; feature: Black Sea; material: saline water; isolation source: suspended particulate matter (SPM) from the Black Sea western gyre | collected 2013-06-09/2013-06-10 | depth... | reverse complement strand
ACCCGCGTGTCCTTGTAGAACTCCCAGCCCGAGAAATCGTTGCCGAGACCGGTATCGTCATGATCCTTGCCGCGACTCTGCACTAGTCCGACGCCGCGGCTGCGAAGATCGTGATGGAACGGATGAGTCAGGCCGAGCGTTTCGTGTTCCTTCAGCTCCCAACTCGCATGAATCCCGCCGACATAGTACGTGACGTTTCCAGCAAGGAATCCGTGTTTCTTCCCCTGAACCTCCTGCTGCAAACGCTGGCAGTAGTCCGAAAAAGGCGGAGCTTCTGCGCATGTGACATGGGTACCGAACAGCAATACCAATGCTGCGGTTATCAGGAATGAGTGATGTGCAATCATAACCGCGTTGTAACCCGTTGGACCGAATCGACGAACCGATGCAGAAGTGAGCCGAGGGCCGTAAGGCCCCGGGCCGTGCGAAGGGACGGCATCACACTCATACCGCAACGCCCACCAACCCGGCTCACGGGGGACAACCCAGGGGGCGCAGCTCAATCATTCTGCCAGCTTTCGTGTTTCTCTTGCTTGTCTGACAATGATTACCACTTGCTTTGTTTTTCACGTTCATCGATCTGCTGTTTCTTCAAACGCAACCTGCACTTCGAGGATGCCGACGCAGGCGTCTTCCTTTGGCGTCATCCTGATTCGGATCGCGTTGCACTTCAGCGGGGCGGCGGGATGGACGACGTTGTACTGGTTGGCTCGGGTGTCGTAGCGGTCGGTGGTGTAAAGCTCGAACGCTTTCCACTTTCCCTTCCGTTCGATCTCCAGCGACCACTCGGCGGGGAACTTGACGTCGAACCGGTCCTGCATCCAGAAGACGCCAACGTGCCGCACCTGCTTTGTCTCGGCGAATCGAGCTTCGACCCACTGGGGTTTGCCCGTCTGCGGCCGGCTGGTCCACCGTGGCACGTTCTTGCCGCTTGACCAGCGAGGCTCTTTGCCATCGCCGATTGCGCTGAGAGTATCCAGCGGCGAAGTGTGCGATGCGGAAATCGCCGCAAAGATGCTTTCCTTCGGTAGAGCGTGCGGATCGAACGCAGCCAGCGACTTGTCCCGCGGAAACCAGACCGTCATCGAACTCGTGCCACGATTGTTCCACGCGTAGTAAGGCGTCAGCACGAGCCGCGTGGCTTCGGTATCGCCGCTTTTGGTGACAGCCTGGGCGGGTACTTCAGCCTGAATGAACGAACCGGATTTAATGCGGGTCGTCTTTGTCTTGACGTCCGATGTGTCGGGCAACTTGTCGAAGAAGAAACGCTGAGTCGCGCCGCCGTTGTCCGCTCCTTCCGCACACAGCACAAACGGACCACGCGTGAAGGCAACTCGATTCGTGTTCGCTTTGACGGTCGGGTGACATTCAGTGACTCGGACCGGCATCGGCAGATGCAGGACAACTTGATCGCCCGCGCGCCACTCGCGCTCGATTGATGCGAAGCCTTTCTCGATGGGAGCTTTGATGCGATCTCCATTGACCAGAAGCCGAATCGGTGCCGTGATCGAATCGACATGGCGATACAGCTCGCCGGGAACAAAGCGGCCTAGTGCCCATGTCGGAATGCGAAGGTGCAGTCGAAACTTTGTCGGTTTCGCCGGATTGATGGCCACACTGATCTCGCCATCATTCGGGTAAGCGGTCTTCTGCTCGACTTTGACGCGCGCGCCGTTCAACTCGACCTCGGTCCGGCTTTCGGCGAAGAACGTGATGTAGAGATCGTTGTCATCATGGGCGTAGGTCATGCCCGGAACCTGCGGTACCAGTCGAGCCATGTTCGACGGGCAGCAGGCCGTCCCGAACCACGGAGCTCGGCCTGCCGTGCCGTGATTGAACGGATACTTTCCGTCGGCTTCGAGCGGGTTCACATAGAAGAAACGATTGCCTTCCAGATTGACCGCGGCGAGAACATTATTCAGCAACGCGACTTCGGCAACGTCCAGATACTTCGCGTCTTTGTGAAGCAGAAACATGCGGTAGTTGAACAACACGTTGCCGACCGCGGCGCACGTTTCGTTGAAAGCGTCCGCGTTGGGCAATTCGTATTGCGGCCCAAAGCCCTCGATGCCATGCACCGCGCCAAGGCCTCCCGTGATATGCATTCGGGTGTTGGTGATGTCTCCCCAGATGCGATCGAGCGCTTTTCCATAAGCGGGCTCTCCGGTCAGCGTGCCAACATCCGCCATCGCTGAATAGAGGTACGTCGCTCGGACGGCGTGACCGACGGCTTCTTTCTGCTCGGTCACTGGAGCGTGCTGCTGGGCGTAAGTGGGAGACATGACGCCCTCGCCATCCGGCACGTAAGTCACGCCGCGGATCTCGAGGAACTTGCGAGCCATGTCGAGATAAAGCGGTTTGCCGGTGACTCGATACAGCTTGACCAGTGCCAGTTCCATTTCCTGATGACCGGGCGCCTGCCGGATCGGTTTGCCGCCGTTGTATTCCGGATCGCCCTCGAAGATGACGTTGTTGATGTGGACGGCACTCTTCTCGGCGACATCCAACAGGTTCCTCCTGCCAGTCGCCCGATAGTAAGCAATCGCCGCCTCGTACAGATGACCGACGTTGTAGAGTTCATGACTATGGACAATGAACGTGTACGGCCTATCGCCCATCATGTTCTTCGCCTTGCCCACGCCAGTCGTGTGTGACGGATACAGATAACCGTTCTTGTGCTGCGCCCCGGCAATCACGTCGGCCAGGTCATCGAGTGTTTTCTCAAGCTCCGGATCACTTCGCAGTTGCAGCAGATACGCGGCGCCTTCCATGACCTTGTAGAGATCGGAATCGATGAAGCGATGCGCCCGATGATCTTCGACCTTCTTGCCGGCAAGAAAATCACGGGCCGCTTTCAAATGTTCGACGCCCGGTTGTGTGCGCTCGAATGCAAACGGGACCAGCGTCTTCCGCTGCGTCTCCAGCCGAGGCCGCCAGAAGTCGCTGGTCATCTCGACCTTGTTGAAGGGCACTGGCTTCAGCGGATAGTCGGCCGTCGCCGTGCCAGCAAACAGGGCGAGAGTCATTAGAGGCAAGAGTCGTCTGGTGTACGATCGCGGCACAAGAACTCTCCAGGTTAAGAAACAGGTTCGAAGTCGAATATCGTGAAGGGTTATTCTGCTACCCGGCATCGTGCTTAAGACAGAGAGGTGATGAGAGGCGGAAGCCGGGTTGATTGGTGGCGCGGAATTGAGCGTCGATGATTCTATTTTCACCGAAGTCCACAGCGACGGTCGTGCGCCTCAGGAATGTGCGGCGGTTCATGATTCGTTGGAGCCTCTTGCCGTTCATCTTGCGCGTGGACTGGCGTTTTTCGACGGCGGCGTCAACGCTTTCGAAGGCTTCGGAGAAACGGGCTTCGAGGGCGGTCTGGCGCCGGGCAGTTTCGGCGACGAGGGCGGCGAGTTGATTGTCACCGGCGGCTTCGAGTTGAGCGCGGGTCTGGCCGAGTTCGGAAGCGTACCGCTGCTTGGGGATCCCATCCTCTTTGAGACGGGCGAGGTCGGGCTTCGTGGAGAGGACGTAAGCGTCTTCGGCCTTGGAAGCCTTGTTGACTGCGGTTTCCATTAGCTTGAACTCGGAGTTGGTACCCTTAATATGCTGTTTCTTTTTTGCTGAGTTGTTTGTGAGACGCGGACGCCTCCAGGTAGTCTGCGTGGAGAGCGGCCTTCAGGTTGTCACGTTTGGCCACGAGGTCGCGATAGGTCTGATCCTTTAGAGTCATGCGGGATTTAAGATTCGTGTATTCGACTTTGTACCGCTCCGCGGGGTCACGATTGACGGGGTCACGGTCGGTCTGCATCGTTTTGAATCTCTTGCGAGTCTCGGTCCAATTATCACGCTGGCCGGTGGCCTTCCAGACGCGGACGTTGTCGATCGAGGCGCCGGGGAGATCGAACTGGAAGGCAAAGTACTTGCGAGTGCGGTCAATGATGGGGTGTTTGCCGAGAACAAATTCGTCGTCGCTCAGATGCGCGAAGATCTCGTCGTCCCAGTATTCGACCGTCATGGTTTGCCATTGATCAGGTCGAGGTTTTCGGACGCATTCGCCAAGCTGAGCGGGAACGATGCCGACGGAGCGATCGACGGGTGTGTTGACTTGGAAGTGCTCCAAGTGGATCTGGGTGACGCTGTTGTAGCCACCGCCACTGCCGGTCACGAGGCGAAGGTCTGTCGTTTGGCCAGAGAGTTTGAAGTCGCACTGGATGATCGTGTTGTGGAAAGACGGATCTTTGAGGAACACTCGTTTGCTCTCGGTCGGATCGACGTCAGTGCGCAACAACGCGTCGTCGCGCAAAGCGAAATCGGCCTTGAACCCCCAGCGTTCCGAGACGGTGGCGGGGTCAAAGCCTTCCGAGAAGATGAGTTCGCCGGGGGTACACATCAAGGCGTTGGGCGGCGCGGGCGTCTCGGCAGTTGCTGTCGCGGAGATCACACAGATGCAGAGCAGAGAGAGTGTGAGACGAGAGGTCATTGTGTTGGTTCGCATATTGGGTTCAGGCTTTCACGCTTTCGAGTTTATCACTGGCTGAATGAGGATTGCTTTCCACCATCCCAACCGACGTGTCCCACCCGCCTCACTCGGTCACATCTACCCAGCGAGCTCTGACAGCTTGTTCTGCGTCAGCTTTTTCTGGCCCTTCTTTCCACGATTCAAATTGCGCGTACCGCCTGCATTTTTCTTTATTGATCTCGTTCTTGATCAGCTTGTCGTTTAGCCCTCTAAGCATCGCCGCTTTCTGCGATTCAAAGTCAGTTGGGTTGTCTTCGTTAAGTTTTGCTAGGTTCTTTTTAAAGGCTTCTCTGGAACGCTTCGAGTGCTCATCCATTAAGTCATACAAGGCCTGACGGACTTGCTCGATCGTGCCGCCGTCAACCTCTTCGACATACTTCCGGCGAATGGCGTCCATGGAGGTGACCTTCTCTGGCATCTTTGCAGCAAGGTCGTACTCTTCGCGGTAATCGGATTTGATATTGAAGAGTTTGATTTCACGCGAGTTGAGGTGGCGCATGAGCTTGTAGTCACCGATGATGATCGAGCTGATGGGTGGGTGGTAGTGGCAGGGGTAGTGATGAACGATGCCGGGTGCTGCGCGCTTCACCTTGTCTTTGCTTCCTTGCGCGAACACATCACGCAGACTGCCACCGTCGATGCCTTCAGGGAGCGGCGTTTTACTTCCACTCAGGTCGTGAAAGGTGGGGAGGAAGTCCCACTGCACAATGGGTATATCGCATTGCGAGCCAGCTTGGATGCCGGGACCGGCAATCACGGTCGGCACGCGGATGCCGCCCTCGAAAATCGAACGCTTGCCTTCCTGCAGCGGGCCGTTGAAACGGTGCGTCTCGCCGCTGACTTGACGCTTTTGTGAGTTTCCGCCGCCGTTGTCCGAGGTGAAAATGATGTAAGTGTTGTCGAGTTCCCCTTTGGCCTTGAGGGCGTCGATAATGGCACCGACGTTCAGATCCATTTCTTCGATCATCGCCGCGTAGGTGATGGCGCGGTTCACGCTGGACTTTTCCGAATCGATCTTGTCGGTATCTCTTCCCTGTTCAATCCACCGCCGCTTGACGCGTTGGAACGCTTCCTTCGTTGCCATGTGTGGAACGTGGGGTGCATAGTGCGAGACCATCATAAAGAAAGGCTGCTTGCCGGCGTACTCGTTGACGAAAGCAACGCTATCCCTTCTCAGCGAATGAATTCGTTTGGGGTTGTCCGGCGGGAAGGGCGTTTTCTTTTTTACGTCCCAATACGAACCGTGACCGTTGCCATTGCCTCCAGGCTCGCCGGGATTCTCATCGGTGACGTCATATCCGGCCTCGTCGAAACGCCCCATGGCGCTACAGCCTTTGCCAAACATGGAGGTGATGTAATTCCCGCCAGATGCCTTCAGCATTTCCGCCATCGTTATTTCATCATCGAAGCCTTCCGGTCGCTGATAGTGTGAAAGCACATCGAACACATTGCGATACTGCACACGCGCGGAGGATTTCCCGAACTGGATGCTGAGACGGGAACCGGTGCAGGTGGGCGTGGGTGAGTAGGCAGCACCAAACCTTGCGCCTATTCTGGCGAGGCGTTCCAGTCCGGGTGTCTGATTGAAGTCGTGCTTCGTACTTGGATCGGCATCCATCATCTGCACAGACGTGTCCGCGTAGCCGAGGTCGTCGGCATAGATGATGATAAAATTGGGTCGTTCGGCGGCATGGCTGTGCAAGGTGATGCTGGCCAGAACTAGGGTGATGATCGTTGTCATGCTCTGAAGTCTCACAACTGGCGCTCTCTTAGTTTTCAAACTCGACCTGCACTTCGAGGATACCGACGCAGGCGTCTTCCTTGGGCGTCATCCTGATTCAGATCGCGTCGCACTTCAACGGGGCGGCGGGATGTACGACGTTATGCTGGTTCGTCCAAGTGTCGTAACGGTCGGTGGTATATAGCACCACTTTCTGCGTTGATGGGTTGGCATTCTCATTTTGTGTTAGCGTCTTTTCCCTCGCATAGCGAGTCCGATTCTGTCGTCAGCTATGCGCGGGCCCTTCGATGACTTTGTCGAATGTCTAAATGCGGCATGCGAACCCCGACTGTCGGGAATTAGGACATTCGTGAGGCTACGATCATTTGGATTGACCGGCGCGTATCGTCATTTCGTCGTGAATACGATTCATGTGAATGGCTTTAGATGACCTGCAGTGTCACTTCCGCAAGGTCACTTCTTCCGCCTCTTGAATCAGCTTCTCCAGGGCAGCGTCGATGGACTTGTCGCCAGCCTTACCCACCCACTTGCGTCTAATCGTGCCTTTGTGATCGATGATGTACATCGTTGGCGTCGCGGGGAGGTTCCACTGACGGTTGATATTGATATCGCGCTGGTCGTCGAATGACCGCCAGTTGATGTTTTCTTTTGTCATCACTTTTTTGAGTTCACCGGGTTCATGGACCCAGGAATTGACGCCGATGAGAGCGAATGGTTGTCTTTGAGATTCGTTACGAGCGACCGCTCGTGAGGCCAAGTGGTCCGTCACGTCAGTCAGAACTCGCTCCAGAAGTAGAGCAGCACGACCTTGCCGCGATAGTCGGTCAGTTTGAATTGCTTGCCGTCTTGGTCTTTGCCCACGATGTCCGGGGCAAGCTTGCCGACACTCAGGTAACGGATGTCGTACAGCTCCGACTTCGCCGTTTCGCCAATCGTGCCAGCACGAAACTTCACATCGGCGTAATCATCGGCCGCTCGTTCGAACAGTGCTTCGATTCGCGAGGCGAGTTTCGCTCGGTCCAGCCGCTGCAATTCCGGGAGGTAATTCTTGCCGTATGCGATTTTGTAGCACTCCGCTAGTTCCGGGCGATCTTCGACAAGTCGAAGCATTCGCAACCGGTCGCTTAGAAACTGAGCCAGCGCAAGACAGGCCAAACCCTGGACCTCCCGATGCGGATTCTTCTCGAGCACGATGCTCAGACCCTTGTCGTAGTCCATTCGATAGCCATATCGCATCCGGTCCAAGTTTGTCGCTGAGAAGATGATCGCGAAGAACGAGTTCAACGGCTCTGGCAGCCGAACCGTCGATGCTTCCAGCCGGAAAGTCCGAGCTGTTGATCTCCCAGGCATTCTGTGCCGCCGAGTCTGCAGAGACATCGACCTGAACCGCCTGTCTCAGAGCGGTCAAAGCGATAGGATCCTCTGGCTGTTGCGCGGCAAGCTCCAGAAACTTCGGCGCAAACGCGGCGAGCGCCTCGACAGCCGCCTTTCGCTCCAGGTCGGTCGTCGCCCCCCGGAGACCGCCACTCACCGGACTGTATTCCTTGAAGATCGCCGAGTACTGCTGTTTGGGCGTGCCCGGATCAGCTCGGCCTGTCCCCACTGTGATCAGCAGACTCAGCGCAAGGACTGAGATTGCACCAACCATGGGTTTCATAGAACTGCTTTATTGAAGTTTTGATCCAGCTAGAACCTGTAGTGTATCTTAACGCAAGCTCGTTACAGATAGATTCGTCGCATCCGCACAGCTCGACAACACTCGCACTTCACCGTGGGGAGCTTGAAGTTTGCCGCCACAGGAGTGATCTACAACCCGTAGGATGAATGAACATTGACGCGAATTCAAGTTCGGAAAGGAACAATCAGCATGGACACAAACGCGATTGTCGTGGAACAGACTTTTAATGCTCCTGTCGCGGTCGTTTGGACGGCCATCACCGACCCGGACCAGATGCGGCAGTGGTTCTTTGAGCCGATCGTCGACTTCAAACCTGAAACAGGTTTCGAAACGCAGTTCAATGTGCGGTGCGAAGACCGAGACTTTCTGCACGTGTGGAAAGTGACGGACGTGGTTCCGAAGAAGAGAATTGCTTACAGCTGGCGATATGAGGGGTATCCCGGTGACTCGACTGTTGTGTGGGAATTGTCGGAATCCGCAAACGGTACCAAGCTTCTGTTTACTCACGTGGGACACGAGACTTTTCCGCAGGACGATCCCATTTTCAGCCGGGAAAGCGGCCAAGCCGGATGGGATTATTTAGTCGGCGAAAGTCTGCCGGCTTTCCTGCAGCGACAAAGCTCTCAACCCAAAGATTGAGTGGTGATCAAGTCAACACTTCGCGGTCTTTCGCTTTTTGCCAATGGCTCCGCGTCTTTGCACCTTCTGAATGTATTCGACCGCCGACGGCACGGCGCAGGACGTGTTGCCCATGTCCACCGACACAGTGCCAATCTTCTCGCCAATCTGTAGCGAAAGGTCAATCAATTCTGTGACATAACTTCCAGTGGCAATGACGAAGCTGTTCATCGCATACCGCACTAGATTTCGTTCCTTGTGAATTGTTCGCCCAACACGTTGAAGAAGTTTTGTCAGCTCTGAGAGGTCGAGAACAGCGTCGTCTGTAATGGCAACCAGACTGCACAAGGTCATCCATCCCGTTTGAGCGGCGTTCTCATTCTTGGCGTCGACCCATTTCAACGCGAGCTCGTTTCCCACCCTGCTTTCAGCCGCTACCCAAGCGACAATTGTTCCAGAGATCGCGGGGCAATTGCTTTTTGCAACCCAGTGTCGCAGATCCCGTTTGCTCATTTGCTCGTCGTCCACCACCAATCCAGCCAAATACTGTGCGTCGTAGATGCCTGTATCAAACAGTTCAAGGGCCAGGTGATGGTCCGTCTTGGTCTGCTTCTGGAGCCTTTTCAGGTCGGCGATTTTTACGCCCAGTACGGGTTCGTTGGCACCGTGATTTATCAGGATCTTCCGGTAAGAGTCGGAACCAAGTCTTTCAAGCTGAGAAACCATATCCGTCGCATTCATTGTTCGTCTCCTGTGCTCTGCGTTCTGCTCCGCATGACGAAAGCACCAGCCAACGCCGCCGCCAGCTTGGCAAACATCGACAGTGCGAATTCAACGTCAAACATACCACTAAATCCGACCATCGCCGCATCGATTATTGCGTAGGATACCGTAAAGGTTGCTGCGAACAAAAAGCCATTCCGAACGGGACGCCACTTGGTGAACATAAGCCCGGCACCGAAGAAAAGAGCCGTTCCGGCGATGTGGCTGCACCATGGGGAGATGCGTAACGCAGCAGCGTCATAAAACTCGCTAGGATGCCCGGGCTCGACGACGAATCTATAGAAGACAACAACGGCGACGGCGATCAGCAAGTTGACAGCCAATAATGCAACAGCAACACCCGTGGCCTTGGCAAAATCGATGGGTTTCATATTTGGCCTCTACTTATCGTTGTCAGCGAACGAAGTGGTCCGGGATCGTTTTGCAGGTGTAGTAGCGGTTCTTAAGCGGAATGGCACCGGGGCGAAACTTGCCTGCATCGACGCTCGCAAGCACACGGGAAATCATCTTCTTCATCATGACCCCCCAACCGACTCGCATCATGTTGCGAGTCAGCCACTTGCAGTTTTCCGCCCCGCTGTGCTCTAACGTGAGCAACGTTCCGTTATCCTTTGGCGTCAACGTCCAAGAAATCGTCATCGGCTTTGGCCGGGGACGCTTCCCGTCGCTCGGGACATTGACCCAGCTCCACACAAGTCGAAACGGTGGAATTGCCTCCAGCACTTCGCATTCTGTAATCCCCGACCCGCAGAGTCCAGGGTCACAGCGGAATTGAAACTTGTGTCCGGCAACCGGTTGGTGGTCGTTCGGCTCCAACCATTCGGCAAGTGCGTATGGATCGGTGATGGCCGCCCAAACATCCTCCGGGGAATGCGGGTAGAACCGTTCCTGGCATATGGTGATTGGCTTTTTGGCAACCATGCTGATCCACTCTTCGGTCAGTTCTTTCGCGCAGAACTCTCTTTATCGAGGTACTCACCCAACGCATCCAGCTTGTCGTCCCAGTATTTCTCGAATTGCGACACCCAGTCGAATACGTCTCGCAACAGGACGGGTTCGATTTCGTAAAGCCTCTCCCGACCTTCCTTTCGGCTTCGCACCAGCCCCACCTCACGAAGAATTCGCAGATGCTTTGAGACCGCTGGTTGACTGATAGAAAACGGTTCCAACAACTCCGTGACACTCCGCTCGCCGTCTTTTGCTAATCTCAGCAACAAGGCTCGACGTGTCTGATCCGCAATGGCAGAGAATACATCAGCAACTTGTGAGGACGACTCCATAAAGCCTATCATATAACCACTTGGTTATATGTCAAGTCTTCGTTCAGTGGGGATCAAACGATTGCGAGCAAAGAGTTCGACAAACGTCTTGATGCTTCGACTTGTCTGATGGTGGTTCTCTGACTGCCACCCGAACGATTCGCCTCAACGCGATTGAATGCTCGAAAAGGCAGAAAGCGCTTGACGCAACTTCTCTTCTTAGCGACACTGCACTAGTGCAGTAGTGCAATCAAAAGGAAGGCTGATGATTATCGATCCGCGGAATAGCAATCCGATCTACCGGCAAATCGTGGAGCAAACGCGGGATGCAATCGACGCGGGGGTTTATCGCGTTGGTGAAGCTCTGCCGTCGCAGCGAGCGCTGGCGATCGAGATTCGCGTCAACCCAAACACAATTCAAAAGGCGTATGACGAGTTGGAACGCCTGGGCGTCGTCGAGGCGCGACGGGGACTAGGCGTCTTCGTGCGTGATCGAAAGAGCAACGCGGCACGCGGAAAAACTGAGAAGTTGATGGATGCTGCTTTTCGTGACGGCATCGTGGAGGGATTGGCGAACGACGTGTCGCCAACTCGCATTCGAGAGTTGTTCGAGTCCTCGATGAATTCGAGTTTATCGAAGGCGAGGAAACGACAATGAGCCGGCCGAAACTTGCTGTCGACATTCGGGGACTGATGAAGCGATTCGGTCGATCGACTGCTGTTGACACAGTTGGCTTGTCGATTCGCCCGGGCTCGACTCTGGGTTTACTCGGTCCCAATGGTGCTGGCAAGAGTACAACGCTGCGGATGCTGATGGGAATGTTGCGTCCGACCGCTGGCTCGATCAATGTTCTTGGTCGAGACCTGGCGACTGAAGCGGCTCAGATCAAACAGCGAGTCGGCTATGTTCCGGACGCAAACTACGCTTATCGTTGGATGACTGTCGAGCGAGTGATTCGCTTTTGTCGTCCGATGTACCGTCACTGGAATGATGATCGGTGTGCGGAATTGCTCGACATGTTTCAACTGTCGGCCAACAAGAAGATTGGCAGCTTGTCGAAAGGTATGCTGGCGAAGCTGTCGCTGTTGCTCGCTCTGTCGCATGAACCGGATCTGTTGGTGCTGGACGAGCCGCTGTCGGGATTGGACCCAATTGCCCGTGACGATTTTATTGAGGGTGTGATGCGAGGGATTTGCAGCGGTACTCAGACGATCCTATTCTCCAGCCATCAGCTTGATGAAGTCAGCAAATTAGCCGATGACGTGGCCATCATGAATCACGGACGCGTCCTGATTCACCGCCCGCTCGACGAACTGCTCAGCAGCTTCAAACGCGTCCGTGCTGTGTTGCAAGACGGTCGTCTGCCTGCGGTGATACCGAAGGGGACGATCTGGCAAAGCGTCAATCGGCGCGAATGGGCGTTGACCGTCCAAGACGTCGACGACACGTTGATCGATCAACTGAAATCTGAGAACTCAGTCGATAGTATTGAAGTGGCTGAGTTGAGTCTCGACGAGCTATTTCGCGATTTCATTCGCGGCGATGAAACTCCCGATGATCAAAGGCATGAGAAGGCCCAATGTGAGGCTGCCGAATGTTGATGCAATTGATTCGGAAGGACTTGCGCATTTGCCGACTACCGATATTGGTTGGAGTCGCGATGGTGATCGGTGCGTTCGTGTTAATGTCAACGATGGACGGCCTTTCCGGTGTGTGGCGAGGTGGAAGCATCGAAACGTGGTCTGTGATGCTAAAGACCGCAGGCAGCTTGAGCATCATCACTTCGATTATCGCACTCACCATGCTAGCCGGAACGATATTCGCGGCGGAACGAGCCGACCGGTCGTCAGAGTTTCTCGCCTATCTACCGCCATCTCGTGCTCAAGTTCTGTTGAGCAAGGCCATCGTCTTGGGGGCATCGTGTGTTCTGGCGTTGTGCGTTGGTGGAGGGAGTATTGCGTTGGCGGATTGGCTGAGTGTCGACCACTCCGTGAACTCATCCCTCCAGATTCGCATGCGAGATGTTGTTCCGATTGCCGTTGTATCAATCGGCGTTGGCTGGTGTGCGTCCGCTCGGTTCGCGAACACGGGTCCTTCGGTTGGACTGGGATTCGCAGCTCCAATCGTTCTAAGCGCCGGAGTACTTTTAGCAAGCTACTTTTTCGGCATTCCGAACGATGAATCTTTTAGAACGACCTACGCAGCTTGCAGCACTGCGACTGGCTTGGCTTGCCTAGTGGGCGGCAGTGTCTATTTCATTCGTCGAGTAGAACCCTAGTTTTCCTTGGGAGTAAGATCATGATCGCGAGAACGTTTTTCGTTTTGTCTGTACTCGTACTCTCAGCAATCGGTCGCGGAGCAGAAACGGGGACGATCTCTGGTCGAGTGCTAGGGCCAACAGGTGAGCCTGTTGATGGAGCCGTAATTACTTTGCCTACCCGGGACGCATGGTTAGCTTCTGACTCCACGCTGCCTCCCCTAACAAAAGCCCATTCCAACTCGGACGGTCGCTTCACGCTGACGCTTGGCGGACTAGAAGCGGGCTCGCCAAACAGGCAATCCGCGCCGCTGCGGATCGACGCCGAAGGATTGGCATCGACTGATATCGACCAGAGACATATCACACTGTTCGACAATGCCGATAAGAATCTTGGCGACATCCGACTATCCACCGGCCGCGTTTATCGCGGACAGATCGTCAATTCGAAAGGAGCACCGATCGCCGAGGCAACGGTGACTTGTTCCGCACATCGATTTATCGGACGTGGATCTGCAGGGGTCATCGCGGGTACGCGGGAAGTGATTACGGACAACGAAGGCCGCTTTGTAACTCCGACGCTACCACTTGCGATTCCACATGTTCAAGCATCGGCTGTCGGCTTTGCCATGAAAGCTTTCGATACGGCAAAGCTTATAGCCGCGACGGATGGCGAGTTAGGTATTCTCAAATTGGCAGGGGACGATCCGATTGAAGGGACAATCGTTGACAAGAACCTGCAGCCGCTTCCGGGAATTTCTGTCCAAGTCAGAGGTCTGGTGGCAACGACGGATGAGCGCGGTCGGTTCGCATTGCGAGGCTTGGTCGGCACGACCCGGCAACCGATTTCGATCAGGGCAGAGGGTTTCGCGCCATTGAGCTGGCTAACCACGAAGACTTCGAACGGCTACGAGTGTGTCGATTTCACTGAGTTTCAACTGAATCCTCGAGCCCTCACCTCCGCCGCCTATCAAAAGGCACTGTCATCGCCGATGACAATGCAGCGGCTGCAGATTCAGCTGAGACGAGAAGGCATGATATTTGGCAATGCAGTCGACGAAGAAACCGGCGAGCCCATCACGTTATCTCGTGTTGTCCTCTGCAATTTCGCAAGAAAGCCGAACGGCAAAGTCGTCCTGAGTCTGTGTCGTAAATCTCATTTCACCCAACCGACCGCAGGAAAGTTTGTCGTCGGCTATCCCGTCCCCAATGAGTATCATTTGACTGTTTCTGCCAACGGCTATGAGGACGCGGAGGCGTTCACGCCGAAAGTTAGCGAGCTTCAACGTGTCGATGGCATTGAAATCAAGATGCGCCGAAAGGGCGACGTGCCCGCTTCGACCATTGTCGCGCAGCACATTCGAGGCGTCGTGAAAGACGATGGCGACGAACTGAAGAACGCACGTGTCGCACTATGGCGTCGGCCAAGAAACCTTCCCGCGATCGCCACTCGCCTCATTCGCGGCCGAACGTCCGTCGGGGACGGGTCTGTAGTGACAAGCCATATGCTCACCGGGCCGGAGTTTTCTCTTGAGGCCCCCGTTCAAGATCCGAACTGGTACGTGTTGGTCGAAACGCCAGATCGCATCGTGGCGTTGCACGGTCCCATCGACGTAGCGAAGGGAGAAACGCAACAAGTGGAAATTGAGACCCGTGCCTGTGGTCGAGTCGAAGGAGTCGTCTCAAACGCAAGTTCTGTTGACGTCCCGCTGTGGGTCGTTCTGTTTTCAGGTCTCGGCATTCAGTACGAAGTTCCCATTCAATCCAATGGCCGCTTCGAATTGACAAACGTGTTTCCGGGCGACTACGGACTAAAGGTAGGCTGCGATTCGATTCTCGATTCAGACCTCGGCGATTTCCCGTATCGCGATCGTCCGGACGAAGAATCTTTCAGACTCATGAAACGGCCAAGCAATCCCTGGAAACGGGCGGTCAAGATTAGCGTCGAAGAGGCTCAGACCGTCAGTATCCGGCCGATCAAGTTCGAGAGGTAGGCGAACGGTCTCTCTGCGGCAGCAGGCACTCGATCACGGAGATTGCGACGAATAAGACGTGCGCCATTGAAGGGAGTTGGGTCAAGGCGGCTAAATCATTGTCAGCGCTTTGTAATTCTCGGCTGATGACTCAAGGGAGGTCGCCTCACCATTCCTATAAACTTCAACCGCTGCCTTGTCGCCACGACCTGAAATCAGGACAGCCCGTCGAGCAACATTCGATAGCGCCGCTCCATAGCAGTTTGCCATCGTTGCGTTTGATTGTAACCCTGAGTCAGCTAGACTCAGTGGACTTTGAGCATCAGGAGTTCAGGGGCATGCTCAGCACCTGCAGTCATACGATTAGGGAGCGAGAACATGCCGATCGATTCGAAGTCATTGTTGTTGGGGTATGAATTGAGCCGTCGCGTCCGGGTACCTGACCTGAAAGTCACGGAGTGTACGGTCGAGTGATCCGACCATACAGGTATCACAACATTCACGCCCAACGATACTGAGGCACTCATGGCTTATCTCGAAAATCTGTACTCGCTGCAAGGGAAAGTCGCGCTGGTCACCGGGGCGACGCGTGGTTTGGGACAGGGCATCAGTGAAGCGTTGTTACGGGCAGGCGCGACGGTCGTTTTGAATGGCTCGAATCACGAACGGCTCGCAGAAACGACTCAACAGTTCGCGGACGAGGGCTTGCCCGTCGTCGAGTTCCCTTGCGATTTGGCCGACGCCACGCAAGTCGCGGAACTGGCGGAGTTCGTTCTGCGCGAGCAGCCGCGGATCGACGTGCTAGTAAACAATGCGGGCGTCACGTTTCCACACGAGTTGCTCGATTACCCCGACGACGCTTGGCATCAGACGATCCGCGTGAACCTCGAGGCGCCGTTTCAACTTTCCCGACGGCTCGCGCCGCGCATGAAAGAACAGGGTGGCGGTTCGATCATCAACATCACCAGTATCGCCGCAGAATTGGGCTTCCCCAACAATCCTGCTTACGGCGCGGCGAAGGGAGCCCTCAAGCAACTCACCAAGTCGATGGCATTCGACCTCGGACCGTTTGGCGTTCGAGTGAACAATCTCGGTCCCGGCTACTTCCACACGGACATGGCTAATCTCAGTTACTCCGATCCTGAACGACGCGAGGCGCGTGCCGACCGCACTCTGCTTGGCCGCTGGGGCGAGCCCGAGGACTTGGCCGGTGCGGTCATTTTTCTCGCATCCGACGCTTCGCGCTATATGACGGGCCAAGACCTTTACATCGATGGCGGCTGGCTGGCGAAAGGACTGTGACATGGCGCTAGGAGTCACTTCGCTCGAACCGATTCCGACGGCGGCCATCCAGACGCGCTGGCGGCACATTGTGACGCCAATCCCGGCACCGGAATCCGTATCTCTGATCGAGCGATTGCGGCAGGCGGAACCACGGTCGATGGCCACGATGCCACCGATTCTGTGGCACGAGGCTGAAGGCTTTTTGGTGCGAGATCCGTTTGGTAACCAATGGATCGATTTCACCAGCGGCATCGTGCTCGCCAATGCCGGGCACGCTCATCCGCGCATTGTGCAGGCGATCCGCGAAGCTACCGAGCAGCGACTGCTCGCCACGTATGCGTTCCCATCGGAGTCGCGACTCGCGCTGCTGGAAAAGCTCGTGGCTCTGTCGCCGATACCCGATTCCAAGGCGATTCTCTACTCGTCGGGGACCGAGGCCACAGAATGCGCTCTGATGCTGATGCGGCGTCACGGACAGCGGATTCGCGCTGACAAGGTTAGCATCTTGAGCCTCGCGGGGAACTATCATGGCCGCACGCTGTCCGCGCAACTGGCCAGCGGCACGCCGCAGCCCACCGACTGGATCGACCGTGAGCTTGTCCACCACTTTCAAATCCCGGCCCCGAACTGCTTTGAGTGTCCGTGGGGACGTTCGCATTACGAACAATGCGGCGCGGACTGTTTCCGCGCCGGCCTGGATAAACTAGCCTCGCGCGGAATCGACCTCGATCGGATTGCTGGTATCATTCTCGAGCCTGTTCCTGGCTGGACCACGCTTCCCATCCCGCGCGACTTCGCGGCGGCGGCTTCCAGCTGGGCGAAACAGCACGACTGTCTGCTGGCCCTCGACGAGATCCAATGCGGTTGCGGGCGCACCGGAAGGTTCTTCGGCGGTGAACATCTCGGCGTAACGCCAGACCTGATCGTTCTGGGGAAGGGTCTGTCGTCGAGTCTTCCTGTTTCGGCCGTGATCGGACGCAACGAACTGATGGACCTGCCGTTGCCCGGAGAAATGTCGAGCACGCATGGCGGCAATCCTGTCTGCGCGGCCGCCGCACTTGCGAATCTTCGAGTGCTTGAGGACGAAGGACTCGTCGACGCTTCTGCCCGCACCGGTACGATCGTTTTGGAACGACTTCAATCACTGGAACGCGAATTCCCAGAACACGTACGTGCGGTCCAGGGTATTGGTCTGTTTCTGTCGATTCATCTCCACCGACGCGGCACGGCCAAGCCCGCTGTGGAACTCGCCGATGCCGTCGCTCAAGAGGCCGTGCGGCGGGGGGTGCTGATGTTTACAACCGGCCGAGGTTATCTGAAAGTCACGCCGCCTTTGTGCATCGAACCGGACGCGGCGCTGGAAGCCGCCGACGTGATCCGCGACTGTTTGGCTGACACAACTAAGACCGTATGACCTTTCCCGCTCCAATCGTCGCACCGTAAGCTCGCTCTGATGAACTCACGCTTCAAACTGCTGTTGTACCTGATCTGTGGCCTGACCGACTTCTCTGCGTTCGTCGTTATCTTTGCGGTGTCGCGAGGTCTTGCGGAGGGGAAGGCCGAGTCGTGGTATCTCGGCGTGGTCGGGGCTGGACTGTCGTTAAGTGCCGGAGTCGGCAGCATCCTAGCGGGTTGGTTGTCGCATCGGTTCGACGGTCGAGTTGTGTTTGTCTCCGGCGCTGCCACGATTGGCGTGAGCATCGTGGCATGCGGGTTGGGTAATCCGGCCACGGCCTGGTTCCTGCCTGGCTATTGGCTGCTCGGGATCGGGTTGGGATGCACATATCCCCCGCTAGTTGGCTGGTTGAATCAAGGAGTCAATGCTCACGCCAATCGACACGGAGTCAGCCGCACGCTGGTCCTATATTGTGTGGCCTGGAACGCGGGCATGATGTGTGGCCAGTTAACAGCTGGCTCGCTGTTTTCAATCGGGACGACTTGGACGTACGGGACGGCGTTCTTGGCCGCTACTTTGAACATCATTCTGACGATTGCCGCCGTGCGCCGAGTTGTTCCGCTGTCGAGCGAGGTGAGCGACGAAACGCCCGCCGAATACGAAGCTGCCGAATTGGCTAACGTCTTCAAACGCCTGAGCTGGATTGCCAACTTGGGAGGTATGTTCGGCGGCAGTATGGTGATTCACTTGCTGCCCGATCTTGCCGTGACGATTGGTATCGCTGCGGATGATCACGGCAAACTCTTAGCAAGTTGGCGGGCGGTGATCATCGTGACTTATCTGGTTATGCACCGCGTCGCGTTTTGGCACTACAGCTTTAGCACGTCCTTAACGTCACAAATTCTCGCGGCGATTGGGTTGATCATGATCGCCCAGGCAGACTCTGCCGTCCCGTTGCTCATTGGGTTGACGTTGCTCGGACAGCTTGTCGGCTTTAACTATTTCTCCGGCTTGTTCTACAGCACGGCCGGCAGTTCGCATGAGCGTCGCGCGCTGGCAGCCGGCATTCATGAGGCGACATTGGCAACGGGCATGGCGGTCGGCACCATCGTGGGCGGTGTGCTTGGTACACTCGTGAATCAGCGCGTGCCCTATATGATGGCGGCGGCCGTGCTGCTCGTGATGAGCGTCGCGCAGTCCGTCGCATGGTGGAGTTGGGTGCGATCGCTCCGCCAGGTAAGACACGCGACTGCGGTCGAGCCACAGACAACGATTTGCGATACTGAATCCGACGCCGATCGATTGTTCCATGAACCCACTCATGAGGAATCAGCATGAATCAGCGTAAAGTCTTGATTACCGGAGCCAGCGGCCTGATTGGCGGATTGACAATCGAGCAGTTGGGCGGTCAATACGAGTTTAGCGGCCTAAGCCGCCGGCCGGTCGCAGGCATTCCACATCTGTCGGCTGATATTACTGACGCGGCTGCCATCAAGCCAGCGTTTGCCGGGATCCACACCGTGCTGCATCTGGCGGCGGCCAATGGTGATGATCAATGGCAGGAATGGGCACCGACGATGGCGATCACCATTCAAGGAACGCTCAACGTCTACGAAGCCGCTCGCGAAGCTGGCGTACAGCGAGTCGTGTTTTTCAGTAGCGGCTGCTGCCAATTAGCCTGGGAATGGGATGCGAATCATCCCTACGGAAAAATTGCGAACGGGCCGAATGACGAGATCCCCGCGACTTGGCCGAATGTCGATTTGGATTGGCCGGTACGTCCCGATTCGCCGTACGCCGTCGGGAAACTATTCGGAGAAAATGTGGGCCGCTATTACTCCGACAAGTACGGAATCTCGACGATCGCCATCCGGCTGGGTGCCGTGCTCAAAGAAGACCGACCGTTGCTTCGCCGACACCTTCCGGGATACTTATCACAATCCGATTGTGTGCAACTCATCGACAAGTGCTTGAGCGCACCCGAATCGCTGCAGTACGAGGTCTTCAATGCGATCTCCGAAAATAAATTCCGCTGGCGTTCGACCGATCACACCAAGGAAGTACTCGGCTGGCAGCCAACTGGGTGCGCGGATGCTTTCCCCTTGCCGAACAACGGAGAGAAACAATAAATGGCGATTGCCCAAGATTCGTCTCGCGTTGAAAACGGCCTCTTCGTCACTGACTCCGACCAGTCCACGTCAAAAGACAATAGTGAGGAATCCGAATGTTTCGTAGCGTTACCATCCTATTGATCATCGAAATCGCTTCGCTCACGGCAACTGCGGAAGACGCGGCAAGGCGGCAGTCGCGGGGAACGACGATTGATATCGGTTCCCGGCGCGAGCTGTTCGTCGAGGACGAACTGATCGACCGGCTTGTGGGCAAAGCGGAGTTGCGATTGCATCACCCAATTCCGCAAGAGGTCGTTCTGAAACATGACGAGCCGTGGGAAGGGAGCGGTACGGTCTATCACAGCATCTTCAAGGACGGCGACCGATACCGAATGTATTACGCAGCCGGGCAACTCACCGTCACTCCCAACGGAGTTGATGCCGGGACTCACGGTCAGTTCTGTTGTTATGCCGAAAGCGACGACGGCATCCACTGGCGAAAGCCTGCGTTAGGACTGCATGAGTTTCAAGGAAGCAAGGCCAACAACATCGTGATGGTCAAACAGAAGGTCGGAGATGCGACATCCGAGCCCGGTGAGCCAGCCGTGTTTAAAGACACCAACCCCGACGCCCCGCCAGACGCCCGCTACAAGGCACTGCTTCCGGCTAACCGACGGCCGACAGATTACCGCCGAGGATTGCTCGCGTTCAAATCTCCCGACGGACTGCATTGGTCACCGATGAGCGACAAACCGATCCTGACCGACGGAGCGTTTGACTCTCAGAACCTCGCCTTCTGGGATGCTGAACACGGCCACTACCGCGCGTATTGGCGTTACTTCACTAAAGGCGGCTACAACGACGAACAGGTTTGGAATCCGCAGGGGCATCGTGCCATTCGCACGGCCACCTCCAAGGACTTCCTCCATTGGACGGACCAGGAGGATCTTCAATACGTCGATTCGCCTTCGGAGCAACTCTACACGAACCAGGTCAAGCCCTACCATCGCGCGCCGTATTTGTTAATTGGCTTTCCCACACGCTATGTCGAGCGAGGCCACAACGACGGCCCAGACCATGAGGCCCGTGCGAGTGCCGGAGTGGAGCGCACCCGCCATTGGTCCGCATCGCTGCGAGCGCTTCCCGAACTGGAAAATCGACTATGGCGCGCCAAAGCGAGCGAACGCTACGGACGAGCTTTGACCGAAGGGCTGCTGATGGCGAGTCGAGATGGCGTCCACTTCAAACGTTGGAATGAAGGATTTCTGCGCCCGGGGATCGAACGCAAAGGAACCTGGAACTACGGACACCAATTCATCGGCTGGCATGCAATCGAGACGAAAGGAACTCTCGAAAGTGCCGCTAACGAACTCTCACTCTTCGCGGTGGAGAGCTACTGGACCGACAACAGCGACCTGCTGCGGCGCTACACGTTGCGACTGGATGGCTTTGTCTCCGCGCAAGCTCCCATGAGCGGCGGCGAGCTCATCACAAATCCAATCACATTCACCGGGAAAGTGCTTTGGTTGAACTTTGCCACGTCCGCCGCAGGAAGTCTTCAAGTCGAACTTCAGGATGAGCAAGGCAAGCCAATGCCCGGATACTCACTCGACGATTGCGAGGAACTGTTCGGCGACACGCTCGACCGCGCCGTAACCTGGAAAACGAAAGCCGATCTATCTCCGCTGATTGGCAAGGCGGTGCGAGTGCGTTTCGTACTGCGCGATGCCGATCTGTACTCGTTCCGGTTCAACGAGTGACGAGTCACGAATCTGTGGGATCACTCCACTACCAGCTGACGTCTGTTCCGATCGAGTTCCAAGATGCAGCACGCCGACAATCGTTAAGTGCCCGACGAAACGGCCGGATACGAACAGTGCCGTTCACAATCGCCATCCTTGAATCAATCGGGGAGACGGTCGATCAGATATGCCGTGGCGTTTGTTGTACTTTGGATGAGACCGATCCGAATGTACAAGCACCACGTCGATACATTGAGTGTGGTCTGTCTAATGTAAACAGGCGGAATCTGCCAGATCGTGAGTGATCTGCCTGCAACCTGTGAATTCAACTCTTCTTCGTCAGATCGAGGAAGACGATGATCGAAGGATTGCCGACGGGCGTGTAATTGCCGGTGAAAGTCAGACCACCCGACTTTCGATCCACGCGGAAGACCGCGATGTTGTCGCCTCGTTGATTACAGGAGTAAAGGAACTGGCCGGTGGGATCGAAATTGAAGCTGCGCGGGTAGTTCCCGCGAGTCCATTCCTCGGTGACGAATGTCAACTCGCCCGTTTCGCCGATGGAAAACATCCCGATGCTGTCATGCAGACGGTTGCCTGCGTAGACGAAGCGGCCATCGTCGGAAACCAGGATCCCGGAGCAAAAATTACTGCCGGCGAAACCAGGTGGGAGGCTGGAAATAGTCTGCCGCGAGTTTAGCTGTCCCATGGCGGAATCGTAGTCAAACAAGACGATCGTTGAACCTTCCTCCTGTAACGAATAGAACCAGCGCCCGTTGGGATGGAAGTGGAAATGCCGCGGCCCATCGCCCGGTGGGAGCGAGACGGCAGGAGGATCGTTCGGCGTCAGAACGCCCTTCTTGTCATCGAATTTCCAGACATAGATTCTGTCCAATCCCAAATCTACATGTAGCACGAAACGCCCCGAAGGGTCGGCCTCGATCATATGCGCGTGTGCCTGATCGTGCCCGCTGAAAGCAAAGCTGCCAGGAGGGGCGTTCGAAGCCTTGGTGGGGCCCACCCTTCCGGCATCTCTTTTGATGTCCGTCGCGGCTCCTAGGCTGCCGTCGGGAAGAATTGGCAGCACCGCTACGGAGCCGCCGAAGTAATTCGCGACCAACACGAAACGTCCGGACGGATGCACACTGAGGTGAGCCGGGCCCTTGCCGCCGGAATTCACGGAGTTGAGCAACATCAACTTCCCATCGGCCGGATTGATAGCGAAGGCGCTCACCGACCCTGCCTCCTCGTCACCGATTCTCTCGGTTTCATTCGCTGAGTACAGGTGCGTTCGAGCGGCATTGAATGCCAGAGCGCTTGGGCTGGTTCCCATCTCATGCAATCCGTACGGCGTCATGGCCCCGGTGGTGCGGTCCACCTGAAACAGGTGGATGCCGCGCCCATTTCCCGGAGGCAGATCCACCTGAGTTTTCCGCATGTTCTGCAGCGGGGATGTATACGTGCCGACGTAGGCGATCAACGGCCCCTTCGCGTCACCCGATTGCGCCTTGAGCATGGATGCTGCAAGTATCGGTGCACCGCCTACCAGCGCGGAAGAGACTTTCAGGAACGAGCGACGTGAATGTTTTGGATCAATCATGATGGACGCTGCCGTATTGGAGTTGATAGTGGGGATCAGAGTATGAATGCTGAGGGAGACGCAAGCAAGCAGCAAACGATCCTGTCGTTGAGGCGGTCTGTCCGCAGCCGAGAGGCCGTAGCTCAATGCTCACCCGCAGTTACGCTTCGCCCGACATCATTCCTGCTTCAGCTTGATGAGAAAGATATCGTTGCTACCGCGGCTCGTAAGTTTGTGTGACCGATACTGCGTGCCGGGCGAGAATGCTCCTGACAGAAAACAGCTCCCACCTCCATCAACAGTCACTGCGTAACTGAGGTCGCTATGAGCGCCGCCCATCACCTCCAGCCAATCCAATTCGCCGTGAGGTGAATAGCGTGCCACATACAAATCTCGCCCGCCGAGCCCCGACAGGTGCTGTCCCATGAATCTGACATCGTCAGTAAACTCCCCCGTCACGTAGCAGTTCCCGAATGAGTCGGTGGCGACGCCCAGGCCGTAGTCGATCTTCTCTCCACCGCCTGAGTACGCCCAGGCCGGCTTACCGTCCGCGTCGAATCGAGCCACAAAGACATCGTACTCTCCAGCGCTCACCAGAGTCGCCGTTCCAAAAACGGCTTTGCTTGTAAACATGCCGGTCAGGTAGCAATTGCCCTGCCCATCGACGGCCACGCCCGTGCTCAATCCATCGGATTCGCCGCCGGCCGTCCTCGCCCAAATGAACTCCCCGTCGGCGGTCAGTCTGGCAACGAAGATGTCTTTCACGCTGGTCGGCGATCCGAATTCATGGCCGCTTAGCTGAACCACTCCCGACACATAGCCTGACACGTAACAGTCACCACCCGGTCCAACGGCAATGTTGTGTCCGCTTTGTCCTTGATCGTTTCCCGCGAGACGACTCCATTTGAGTTGTCCATCGGTGTCGTACATCACCACAAAAACCGACTTGCCTTTTGCACTCGGCGACGTTGCTTCGCCTAAGGTAACCGCGCCTGAAAAGGAGCCGGTCACGTACGCGTCTCCAGTCGGCGTGACGGCAATGCCGTGGCCATAGTCGTAGCCCTTGCCACCACCATCGTGTGCCCATTGGAAGTTCC
>JACKQG010002482.1_pt1 | contig 24043 bp, 13 predicted proteins | sample 8237621 | NCBI WGS metagenome assembly JACKQG01 (sample SAMN15677084, study PRJNA649215) | marine metagenome | biome: marine; feature: Black Sea; material: saline water; isolation source: suspended particulate matter (SPM) from the Black Sea western gyre | collected 2013-06-09/2013-06-10 | depth... | reverse complement strand
AGATGTGCAGGGTGGTGCACCGGGTGGAAATCTTGGCACAGGCAACTACAACGGACGACCTGGATTTGTGGATGGATTTAATGGCGATTTCCATTTGCAGGACTGGTCACCGGTTATCGGTCAGGCCAGCGCAGCCACAGGCGTTTTGTATGATTCAGAAGGCAATGCCCGTTCCGATAGTATTCCGGATATGGGTGCTTACGAAAATATCCTTGATGCTGCCACAACATATACGCGACAGTATTGGTATGTGTCCACCACAGGATCGGATTCTGTAACAACTGATATGGGAACAACAACGAATCCGTTTAAAACAATTCAATTTGCCATGAATCATGGCATTTATGATGATGAAATTCATATTTCAACCGGAGCTTACAGTGAGTCTCTCAATAACTGGGGGAAAGATCTCCTGATTGTAGGCGGAGCTGTTCCAAGCGATGTAGCCATTGATGGATATTTTGAAATTAGTGGCGGGTCACCGGCTCTATATGATCTGCATCTGACCAATGTAAATGGTACAAGTGACGCACTTCAGATCAATAATGATGCAGTTGTAACTATGTATAATTTATTAATTACGAATTCCAATTATGCCGGTGTAACAGTCAATAATGATGCAATTGCAACAATGTATAATTTGACCATCTACGGCAATGCTACGGGAATTTATGAAAATTCTACGGGCACAGTTTCAGCCGTTAATTCTATTCTTTGGAATAATACAGCTGCTACATACGGCGCACCCACAATTACCTTTTCTGATGTTGAAGGTAGTTATACAGGAACAGGAAATATTAACTCTGATCCGATTTTTGTGGATGCAGCCAATGGTGACTTCAACCTACAGATTACCAGCCCCTGTATTGATGCAGGAGATTCTACATCAATATTTGACAGTGATAGTACTGTAACAGATATGGGCGCTTTTCCTCTGATTCGAGAATTTCTCGCCGGCACGTCCAATGGTAATGTAAATGTGACCAATGATGAATCAGCTGTTATAACGCAAAATTTTACCATTGTTGCAGGCGATACAATGACCGTCGAACCTGGAGCAACAGTTTATTTTGATCCCGGAGTTACCATGACCGTGGATGGAGTATTAGGCGCAAGCGGTGTTGCGGGAAATCCCGTTTCATTTGCAAGTACAGATCCCGATTCAACTTATGGCGGTGTCATTATCAATTCCGGTTCCGGTGGCGGAAGAGATCTTAATGACAGTTTTTATTATATGGTCATTCAGGATGTGGGAGATGCGTTTATACCACTGACAATCAATGGTGACGCCACGATAGAACACGTTACTATTGCCGGGAACGATAACAGTACATCTTTAGAAGTAAATAGCGGAACCGTGGATTTGAATTACTCTATTTTGGAAGGAAGTACATCCGGCAGCGGTACTATAAATGAAACAGGATCATTTACTGTCAGTACTGATCAGTTTGTCAGTTACAGTACAAATGATTTTACTTTATTAAGTTCAGCAGCAGCCATCGACGTTGATACAACCGAAAATTGGATTGACCCCGATTATACGTACGCTGACGCCGGTTGTTTTTATCATGATCAAACCGGTTATATATCAAGTTCAGTTGTGGTCCTTTATCCTGTTTTTGGTGATACAATTTCAGTGAGTCCGGACACAAGTTCAGCCGTTGGCTCCGGGCTTTCAGTAGAAGTACAGGTGTTTAATTCCATTGGCCATTATATGACGAATCCATCCATTCTCTGGGGCAATGCAGGTCAGCAGTTTGGAACGTATGCAAGTGACAATACCTATGGCGCTAACCTAAGTGGAAAAGTAACGAATACATATTTTACTACGACCACCACAAACGATTTGAATTCTCTTACCGTGGATGAAAATGGTGCTACCGCTCAAGGTGGATATTTCAAGATTGTCCCTGGTAGCCCCGATTCTGTTTGGGTAAACGAAGAAACGGATATGACCATGACGCAGTTAAGTTCGTTGGTATTTGAAGCCAATATATTTGATCAATTTGCAAACCTTGTTGCGGATAATGAAACAGTGGCATGGGACATCGTTCCCGTAGTAGGGAACGGAGATGGATTCACATTAGATAATTCTACCGCATCCACCCTAGGGGGAATAGTAAATGTTAATTTAAACACGGACCCAACAGGAAACAGTTTAGCTGTGGGCGATCAAGTGAAGGTTTCAGCAACATCCGGATCAGGGACACATGAAAGTGGTGTTGTCACCATTATCCCCGATGATATTTATAATCTTGAAATGCCTTCTGAACTGACGGATGCCCAAATTGATCTATCAGCCGACGTTGCCACGATTGAAATTGAAGCAGCGCTTATTGACACGTTTGATAATTCTTTGGAAGGTGTAGAAGTTAATTGGGAAGTCGTAACCGGTAATGGCACGGGTGAAAGTTTAAGTTCCTCATCTTCTTTCACAGATGTAAATGGTGTTGCAAACGTTACTCTGAATACGTCAACAGTTTCTGAAAGTGATTATACAGTCCATGGCTGGGTAACAGATGATGCACTTTTTGCCGTTATAATGGGAACCAGTCGAGGCGGTCAGAATTCTGTATCTGACAGCGGTATAATGCTCAATCAGAAATCCGGCAATACTAAAGCAGATTTAATGAATATTCGCGGTGCAAACACGCTGATTTCACTTCCCGTTCGTGTTGTGAATACAACCAATGAAACGACATCCAATCGAGATGATCGCTCCGTTTATGATCTGAACGACACCACAGCCGTTATCCATGTCGTCCCGGGTGTGACAAATTTGGTCAGCTTACCGCCGGATTCGGTAGATGTATTATTGGGGGACCAATTTCAAATTGTTGGGTTCGCTTATGATCAGTTTGGGAACGTAGTTGCCGAAGGAACACCCGTTGTATGGGAGATTGTACCGGCAAACAATTATGTAACTATTGTTAATTCAAATGCCAATATTACCGGAGGTCAGGCCACATGTGATATTCAAATAGAAATGAATGCACCTTGGGATTTTGATTTTGTTGTGAATTTGACATCAGAAGGAATCACCGGATATACCGGTACCCATAATATAGATGATGTAACGCCTCCGGACCCGATTTCAGATCTGGCTATCATCCCGGACGTGTGGACAAGTACCAATGATTTTACATTATCGTGGAGTAATCCCTACGATCACGCAGGTGTCTTTGGTGCACATGTGAGTATTGATGGGAATGGTGATGGGTTTACAGAAGAACAAAATATTACCTCTTTATCCGGTCTGACGCTGCCATCTAATGCACTTTCCACGTTTGATGTTTGGTTAGAAGACAATGCCGGTAATGACGACTCTGGAAACGCAGTATCGATTGTTGCCAAATGGGATGATACAAATCCAAACGCTTTTACAGTTACCTATCCACTTGATGGCTGGTATAACCAGCAATTCCTGGATTTTGAATGGAATGCTTCATCCGATGCAACCGCTGGTTTAAAATATTATGAAGTTACAATTAACTCAACAAATAATTACCAACAGCATCCGGATTCAACTCAAATCAGTATACCTGATGGTTTTGCTGAAGGTGCTCATCAATGGACAATGACTGTTTATGACAGCGCTGGAAACGCTACTGAAACCAGTAATCCGCAAACGATAAACATTGACTTTACGGACCCGGTTATTTCTCACAACCCTGTCTTGGAAGGGTCAGATAATTCACCTGCATCAATATCTGCATCGTTTGATGATCCCATGTCTGGAATTGACATTGCAGAATTGTATTACCGTAAAGGCGGCGAGTCTCAATGGCAAGCTCCGGTAGATATGAAAACGCTGAATACCTATGTGATCGCCAGTAGTTTCGTTACATCGGTTGGAGTAGAATATTATATCTATTCTCGTGATGTTGCCGGTAATGAAACGTATAAACCGGCTGAAGGTCATTATTCAATTTCCGTTACTATTCCCGGAGTTGGACTTTCCAGCACCGATCGCTGGCCAACGGGAATTCCCAATGGTTCGGCCGTATCCAGTTATCAGTTTATCTCATTCCCGGGGCAGGCTGCCAACGCGACTCCAACGGATATTCTGGTAGATGATTTACTGGCATATGATGATACAAAATGGCGTTTCTTTACATACTCTGGTGGTGGATGGAATGAATTTGCTACAATTAATACCATTGATCCCGGTGTAGGCTATTTTCTGATTGTGAAAGATGCGGGATTTAATATTACAACTGGTCAAACACGATCAGTCACAACAGATGATGATTTTACGATCAATTTCACTTCAGGCGAATGGGTCATGCTGGGGAATCCGTTTGATTTTAGTATTCCCTTGGAAAATGTATTGATCGATGACTCGACAAATCTAGCTGGCGATCCTAATTTCTATACGTATGATGGCGCCAACGGTTGGGTGTCTGCAAATAAACTTGAACCATGGAAAGGGTATGTATATAAATCAACAACAGCGAACCAGCTTTTTATTAAACCAAGCAAGAGCAGTAGCGGATTGAAAATTGTGAATCCGGAAATTGTTTTACAAGAAAACGAATGGCTCATTGACATAAGTGCCAGAAATGGACTGGGTGTTGATAAAATAAATACAGTTGGTATGCTGACAACGGCGAATGATGAATATGATGCATTGGATGCTTTCGAACCGCCCATGCTTCCCGGCGGCATTTCCCTGCGTATGGATAATCGCGATTGGGCGCAACATGGAGATACATATACAACAGATATCAGGACAGTAAAAGAAGAAGGTGAATTCTGGGATATGGAAATTGCTGCAGAAGATGACAGACATAATGTGTATATCCATTTTGAGGGATTAGCAGACATTCCTGCTGAATTCGATGTGTTTGCCATTGATGTTACGTTGGGAGTCGCCCAGGATCTCCGCTGGAATCCGATTTATCGTTATGCAGTTAGCAATCCGAAGGCAATCCACGATATTCGCTTTATTGCTGGGACGAAGGAATTTGTCAATGCCAATAATGCCGGTGTTGAACTCTATCCCGATCGCTTCAGTATTAGTCAGAATTACCCGAATCCATTCAATCCACAGACGTCTATCCTCATTACGTTGGAAGATATTGCTTCAGTGGATTTAATTATATACAATTTACTAGGTGAAGAAGTAATCCGAATTTCTGATAATCAACTATATCCTGCGGGGTATCACAATTTCATCTGGAAAGGTCTGAATCGTGTTGGTAAACGAGTCGCCAGTGGTGTATATTTTTACTCAACTAGGATTACGGATATGTCCGGTAACGTCATTTTAAACAAAACCAATAAAATGATTATGGTCAAATAAATTCGAGGTATCAACCAGCACCTAAAAAAGGCTCCAAATTGGAGCCTTTTTTATTTGGACCATTATATATTCAATCATCCAATCATTTTGAACCTCCCGGAATCGAAGTGCCGGGAGGCAATCATTCAATTAACCTATATGTTGCCTCCATCACAGGAATTGGTTTAGTTTGAGGTTATATTTTCACATCAACCATTTATCCATTAGATAGGGGTATCACCAATGAAAGTTAAATCCTGTATCATATTATTTAGTTTTATATTGATAGGTTTGTACGCACAAGAAGCAAAATCAATTTCGGATTCTAGAATGACCACAGCTGTTTTGGATTTTGAAGGACTGGGTATTACAACAATGGAATCCATTGCTCTCACCCAGCGTTTGGCCGGGGAAATGGTTAGTACAAAAGCATTTATTTTGGTGGATCGATCTCAAATGGAAGAAATACTACAAGAACAAGGCTTTCAGCAATCGGGTTGTTCATCTGCTGAATGTGCAGTGGAAATAGGGAATTTGTTGGGTGTACAGCAGATGGTTTCCGGTTCGTTTGGAAAAATAGGTGAAACGTATACTATCGAAACAAAGTTGTTTTCTGTTGAAACAAGCGAAACAATCCGAGCTGTGAATAAAACGTATAAAGGCGCTGTAGACGGATTGATTACACAAGTAGAATTAGTCGCATGGGATCTTGCCGGGTTAGAACCACCCGATGCTTTAAAAAAGAAAGCAGGTATTAAGACTGAAGAACCGAAAGTTGTTAAAAAAAGTGGTGGAAAAAAATGGTTATTATGGGGCGGACTGCTGACGCTTGCTGGAGCGGGAGCTGCCTATGCCATAAGTCAACAAGACGAAGGTGAAGTCCTTGAAGATTTGGGTGAACCACCGGGTCCTCCCTCATTACCTAGAGTATTGTTTGGAGGTGGGCGATGAAACATTTATCAATATTGTTAATATTGTCAATTTTTGCTAATGCTCAAGTTGACTATCAAACTGAAATTCAAACTATTTGGAACCAGAACTGTGTAAACTGCCACAATCAATCCAGCAGTAATTGGAATCAACATCTATTGGATTTATCCGATGGCGTTAGCCATGGGAATCTTATGGCAGTTTCTTCAAACTATTCTCCCGCAGATCGCGTTGTACCATATGACCCCAACCAATCAGTCTTGTATAATAAACTAGCCAATACGGGTACATATGGAGATGTTATGCCACCCGCTGGCCAGCTATCATCTTCACTAATAGATTTAGTTGAAACCTGGATTGATGAAGGTGCAGATTATGGAGGCGGCTCAAATGGTCGTATTGAAGGAACAATAACCTTGGATGAAGAATGGGTATTTAGCCAGGTTCGTATGAAAGTAACCTTACCTGGCGGTGGATTTCTGGAACAAAATTGGGGCGAAGATCCGCCATTTTCTAATTTGGTTTATTTTTTCGAAGATCCACAGATAACCGAAGGGGGTCCTTATGAGATAGAGGCGTACTTTGACGCCAATGATAATAATGCGTATGAAGGCGATGAACCTTATGTGATGGTGGATAACCTTTATGTGCCGGCCAGTCTGATTTTGTCAGATATTAACTTGACACTGGCCAGTGGCGGAACCGGAGGATTCTCATTTGACTTTGGAGCAACATCTGATGGCGCCGATGTTTCTAACTTTAATTTCCCATCCGGTAGTGAAATAACAGTCGAAATGTTTGTAAAACTCCACACGGCAGATACATTTTTTGATTTGTTTGATATTAACGATGGTGGTCAAAATGATTGGTTGTTGTTTACTTATGAAAATGGAAGATACCATTTTTCAATAGAAAATGTTGGATCTACTGAATGGATAACAAATCCTATTATTAATGAATGGCATCATGTAGCTGCTGAATATGATGGAAGTAATCTTCGCATTTATTTGGATGGCAATCTAATGTCATCATCTCCTTCCAGTGCCACTTTTTCATCCACAACTATCCCACTTTTGATTGGTGGACAAATGGACGGTCTGGGAGATGCAGTTCGTATTAGTACAATAGCCAGGTATGCAGGAAATAATTTTGATCCATGGTCAGATGCATTTACACCCGATTCTGATACACATTTATTGTGGCACTGTAATGAAGGCAGCGGCACCTTTCTAAATGATGAAAGCGGGAATGGATTTAACGGTAGTGGTTTTGGTACAGGAACTTGGAATGATGATGAACCCTGGGGCGATGCAGGTAATTTTACTATTGAACCTTTATCCCCTATTTGCGGCAGCAATGACAATCAAAATTGTGACGTTGCAAATGCCACAATGATGGGACCTATGGTGGATGGTGATCCGAATACATCTGCAGGTCTTGGCGGGAATCCGACTTTTTATTACGAGTTTGGTTTGGATAACGGAGAACAATATATAAATGTAATAAAAATAGAAAATGGATTTCCCACTTCCAGTGGCAATGACGATCCATGCTATTATATGGGAGAAGGAACAATAGAAGTGTGGGACAGCGCTAATCAAAACTGGGCGTGGATTGCTGATATAGACAATCCAAATCCGGATAAAACTAAAACATATTCGTTTCAGGAAATGTTTACCGATAAAATCAGAATCTCTATTACTCAAGTTGGGGGAAATCAAAATAGTAGCTGCCATGCTGAAATAACTGAAATTGAAACAGGAAAATACTCAGACAGTGGCACAGGACTTTGGTTTACTAATTATTCTTCTGATTATGTTGATTTGGAATGGGATCGTTGGCCCGATGCTGATGGTGAATTTTACAAATATGAGATTCGTAGAGAAACCTTTCCCGGTGTAGTAATTCCATCCTCGCCTATTATTTTAAGTGAAACAGATGTAAATGTATTAAGCTGGCGTGACGATGATATAACACCGGGTAATAACTATTACTATAAGTTGTGGATGTACGAGTCTGAAGGAGTCCATCGGTATGAATCAATAGAATTATTGTTTGTTCCGCCGGGGAGCGGTGATACGGGCAAAATTAATTGCGATATTCATGTAAATAGAGTCATTAATGGTGATATGTATATAGGACTTTACAATCCTGGAAATAGCCCGGACAGTGGAACACCGGATCAAGGTCCTGCACCTGTTTCTGTTAATCTTTCTGCGGATGAACACTATAATTATGAATTCACAGATTTGCCCGATGGTAATGGATATACAGTAGCCGTTTTCATTGATGCACAAGGTTCATCCAATTCCGGCCCGGATAATTGCGATGATGGAATGGATCTCATGGGAATGGTGGAAAATATTAATGTTACAGGTGGTAGCCAAGAGAATGCTGATGTGGAAATGGATGAATGCACCGCCGGTGGGACCGATTATCCCACCATTAGCAATATTACCGTCACGAATGGAGATGCGTATACCGGTGGATCAAGTGATGTGAATATTGCTGTTGGACTTGATGCTGTTTCCGGAATTAGCGAAGCGAAGCTAATCTATTACATAGGTGGAAATTATTCAAATCCGTCTGAGTCTTCTCTATCCTTTGAATCCGGAATATGGAGTGGGAGTATTCCGGCGATCGATGTAACCATGGAAGGCTTGATGGTTCAGTTTTATGCCAAGAGTAATGATGGTTATGAAACATGGTCAAATTGGTTTGAAGTCCCTGTTTTCTTCAATTCACATACTTTTAGTTCAATAGCTGCGGAACAATATACCATGGTTTCTTTTCCCGGAGATTTAGCGACTAATGGTGTAGAAAATGTAATGGAAAACAATTTGGGAAGTTCTGATCCTACTCAATGGAGAATTTTCAGTTATAATAACAGTAATGGAAGTTATTTAGAAAATACGGGTACTTTTGCTGCCGGGAATGCATTTTGGATTATTTCTAGGAATAGTGTAATTCTGATGGGTGGTAACGGTGAAGTAACTCCACTTGAAAATACATTTACATATACATTAGATCAGGGCTGGAACATGATTGGTAATCCATATGCATTTAATTTGGATATTTCTGATCAAGTAACAACAACAGGTGATGTAGAAATGACACTATATAGTTTTGATGGCAGTGGTTATGTAACTAAAACCAATATGCTACCTGGAGAAGGCTATTGGATTTGGTCTAATGAAGCAAGCGCATCACTGGAGTTTAATCATATTCCAGGAGGCGGTACACAGAAGCAAATGACTGGCGGTTGGGAGATTAACTTGTCTGCGGTCATTAACGGATTTCATGATTCTGAAAATAGACTGGGCACACACCCGCATGCTACCGATGAACGTGACGGAATGGATGCCCATGAACCACCCGTCATTGGTGATTATGTGCAATTGGCTTTTGACAAATCTGATTGGACAGATAAAGGAATCTATTCCAAAGATATCCGCAAAGAAGGCCAAACGAGCTATACATGGAATGTAGATGTTAAATCAAATATTGCAGGGCAGATCAGCCTTGAAGCGCTCAATACCAGTTATATTCCATTGGAGTTTGATGCGGTTCTTATCGATTTAGAAAACAAGATCCAGCATAACATTCGTTCAGGTGAAGCCTATAAATATGTGAGCATTGGTGATGAACAGGCTCATCAATTCCAGGTGATCATTGGCTTACCGATTAACGTATCAAAAAGCATTGATGACTTGGGTATATTACCAACAGAATTTTCTGTTAATCAAAATGTTCCTAATCCCTTTAATCCGGTTACGGCAATCAGGCTGCAGTTGGCGGAAGATGCTATTGTTTCCATGAAGGTGTTCAATATCCTTGGTGAAGAAGTAAGAACATTGACCAATAATGAATATTTTGAAAGCGGTTATCATCAGATTATCTGGAATGGGCGAAATAACTTAAATCGTCAGTTACCTTCAGGTCTTTATTTATATCAGACTGTCATGAAAAATGACAAAGGTAAACTACTGCACATAAACACAAAGAAAATGGTATTGGTGAAATAGGGTGGTGAGTGGTTTAGTGGTAACTGGTAACTGGTAACTGGTGAGTAGTAGAGTGGTAAATAAAGCATTGGGATTTGACAATTTTATTAAAATAAAATAGGAATTATTATGTGCAGAAAATTATTTAGACTAACAACCATCATCGTTTTATCCATGATCATTTTTATGGGGACTGCCCAATCCGCCGGGAAACAATTCGGTAAAATTTCCCTACCCCTTGGAAAGGTTGAAGTTCAATCCTCCGGAAGCGATTCATGGGAAAAAGCAAAACCCAATCGACCTGTTTTTGAAGGCGATATAATTCGCACTGCTGCAAAGTCACGAGCAGAGATAACTCTAAAAGGCGGAGGTAAAATAAGACTGGGTGAAAAAACGGAATTGGAATTGAATGAAGCTAACGTAAAACCAATGACAAAGAATTTTAAAGCGAAATTGAAAAGAGGAAATGTTTTTGTATCCGCCAAAGCAGCATTTGGAGAAAAGAAAAATATACAATTACGAACGCCCACTGCAGTAGCCGCTATACGCGGAACAAAATACCGTGCCAAAGCAGGCGAAGATGAAAGTGAAGTATTAGTGTATAACGGTAAAGTAGATGTAAATGCTGCCAAGAATGTGATTGATGAACGCAAAGATAAACGGAAATCTTTTGCCCCCGGAGCGCCCACCGGCAAACCCAAATTCACTCTGGGTCCCGTCACAGAAACCAAGGCGCCTACGCAAGTCTCCGGACCCTATGAAGTAACGTTGGAAGAATGGGTCACACTTGCGGAAGGTATGCAGATCAATGTCCGCAAAGATGGGAAATTTCATATGTTTGAATTTGACCAATCAAAAGACGGCGATCTTGAATTTGTACAGTGGAACAAGGAATTAGACGCTGCAGAAGAATAATATTCATGCATCAACATGTTGATGCAATCCATAAAAACAATTAATTATATATGAATGAATTATTAAAACGCCTTGGCATTGGCGCCCTTATCGGCCTTGTAGTGGGTTTTGTTATTAGTTTTGGAACCAATGCCGACGGATTTTTCCTTACAGATTTATTAGACGGTTACGAATACCAATCCTATGATGCCCGAATGCGATCTGGAGTTGCAGGTGTAGAAGAGGCATCCATTGATACTGTAGTAATAATTGACATTGAGCAGCAATCTACGTTACCCGTGGAAGAAGGTGGACTTGGTCGGTATTATAATTGGCCCCAAGCGTATCATGGTCAATTAATTGATGTGGTTACGTCCGGTGAGCCCGCAGCGCTTCTTTTTGATATTATTTTCGATCCGGAAAATACCTTTAATTTTGATTTGGTGAATGCTTTAAACAGTGACAATACTCCCAATGATGAATATTTAGCCGATGTAACCAATCAATTTCTCTTGAGCAACGATCCAACGCGGATGGTATATTCAACCTATGAAAGCCAAAAAACGTATCATGCTTTAGTCTTTGAGGAAGAAGATACGCTCATATTTATTTATAAAATGGATTCTGAACCTGAAGGGTATGATCGTCCGGACCATTTAATACAAATTCCTGATGACCAAGCAAAAAGACTGCCTAAAGCTGATCGCCTGGGAAATACATATCCGGATTTATTACAAGCATCAGTCCGGACTGGAAGTGCCAATTTTCCTCAAGACGATGATGGAATAATCAGAAGATCCCCGACAGCCATTTGGTTTGAAGGAGCCAACCATGTGTATCCATCTCTCACGATAGCAGGAGCAATGGATATTCTGGGCGTCCCAAATGATGGCCTGGATTATGACTTTGATCGTTTAATATTAACGATGCGAGATACATCAGGTGTGGTCGTGCGAGAAATACCCATCGATGAAAAAGGCCGTATGTATGTGAATTATTACGGTTATTATAAAACATTTTATTATTTGCCCTACATGTATTGTATGGATCCGGAAATGTTGGATCCGTCCTACTGGAAAGGGAAAGTAGCCATTGTTGGTGCTTCTTTACCGGGCCTAATGGATTTACGTAATACACCCGTGCAGGAGACGTTTGCCGGTGTTGAGATCCACGCCAATGTAATTCACAGCATTCTCCAAAATGAATTTGTTTCCACCACAAATGCCAATACTAATCTTTGGTCGATTATTATACTCTGTGTTTTGTTAGGTGTAGTCGTCAGTATTCCTTCGAAGCCATTATATACTCTTCCGGTTCCTTTGGTAGCTATTGTTGCTTGGATAATCTTCACATATAATGAATTTCTAACAGGATTAGTCATGTGGGAGATTGTCCGGCCGGCAATTTCCATGGGGAGTACTTATCTGGGAATATTCCTCTACAACTTTTTAATTGTTGAAAAAGATAAGCGATTTTTAAAAGATACATTTGGTGCATATATTTCCCCGGAATTGATTGATCAAATGTTTGATGCTAAAGAAGAACCATCTTTAGGCGGGGAAGAAGGATATCACACTGCATTTTTTACAGATATTCAAAGTTTTTCTGCTTTTTCAGAAAAACTTTCCGCATCAGATTTAGTAGAATTATTGAATGATTATTTAACAGAAATGACAGATATCCTTCTGGATAACAAGGGCACATTGGACAAATATATTGGTGATGCAATAGTGGCTTTTTATGGTGCCCCTGCTCCTGTGGATGACCATGAATATTGGGCATGTATTACAGCCATAAAAATGCAAGAAAGTTTAGATGAATTGAGGCAAAAATGGCAATCTCAAGGCGATCGTTGGCCCGAGATTGTACATCATATGCAAAACAGAATTGGAATTAATACGGGTCCAATGGTTACGGGAAACATGGGTTCCACCATGCGCATGAATTATACTATGATGGGCGACACAGTAAACTTGGCGGCTCGGTTGGAAGCATCCGCAAAGCAGTATGGTATTTATATTCAGGTGGCAGATGAAACGTATAAGGCATGTAAGGATAAATTTATTTGGCGCGATCTGGATTATGTAATTGTCATGGGAAAATCAGAACCGGCACAGGTATTTGAGCTAATTGCTGAAAAAGGAAAAATGCCACCAGGATATGATAAACTTCTTGATGCTTATCATAATGCATTGGCGTTTTATCGGAATCAAGAATGGGAAAAAGCCATTGATGCATTTAAAACGTCTGATGAATTGGAAGATATGTTTCCCGGCAGAAAAACCAATCCCAGTCGGATATATATTCCTCGCTGTGAGCATTATGCAGAAAATCCTCCAGGCGATGATTGGGATGGATCGTGGGCATTAACAAAAAAATGATGAAATTGGATTTCATTAAAACCCTTAATACGTAATAGATTCTTTTATGGGAATTCCTAGACCGGCCGTCCTTTTGTTGCAGGACGGCCGTTTTTTTAATGGAAAAAGTTTTGGAGCAGAGGGTGAAACAATTGGAGAGGTGTGCTTCAATACAGGTATGACCGGTTATCAGGAAATTCTGACTGATCCATCCTACTGTCGTCAAATCGTTACCATGACAACACCTCATGTGGGGAACTACGGTGTTAATCCGGATGATATTGAATCAAGTCGTATTCAAGTTTCCGGGTTTGTCATAAAGGAGGAAACAGAGATTCCTTCCAACTGGCGCTCAACGCAATCCCTAGGGGATTATTTAAAAGAACAAAAAATTGTAGGTATTCAGGGCATTGATACTCGGGCTCTCACCCGACATATCCGAGATCATGGCGCCATGAATGGCATTATTTCTACCATGGATTCTGATTTCGATAGTTTAAAGAAAAAATTGTCCAAAGCACCGGACATGACGGGGTTAGATTTAGCAAAAGAAGTCACGTGCAAGAATCAATATTCATGGTCGTCAATCAGCCTCTCCACGTTCAGCAGGCAATCAGTCAATCAGCCAATCAATTTTAATGTTGCAGCCATTGATTATGGAATTAAGCATAATATTCTTCGATTGTTAGAAACCCACGGTTGTGATATCACTATTTTCCCCGCAAATGTGACTTCCAAAGAAATAATGAACTTTAATCCGGATGGTGTGTTTTTAAGCAATGGGCCGGGCGATCCGGCAGCTGTAACATATGGAATCGAAACAGTGAAAGAACTTTTGGGGAAAATACCCATTTTTGGTATTTGTCTGGGGCATCAGATATTGGCATTGGCATTGGGAGCAAAGACATTCAAACTGAAGTTTGGCCACCGCGGGATTAATCATCCAGTAAAACATTTAGAGACTGGCGTTGTAGAAATCACCAGTCAGAATCATGGCTTTGCAGTTGATTTGGATTCATTACCTTCTAATGTTGAACCCACTCATGTGAATTTAAATGACAACACATCGGAAGGGATTCGTTGTAAAAATGTTCCGGCGTTTTCAGTCCAATATCATCCCGAATCCAGTCCTGGACCTCATGATAGTCGGTATCTGTTTGATGAGTTTATTGAAATAATGATTAGCCACAGAGGTTAATATGGTAGAGGTAAAATGTAGCATGGAAGATGTTAAAAATCGGACTTATCTATCTTCCATTTTCCATCTGCCATATCCCATCACTTCCTCTGGGTCTCTGTGGCAAAAATAAATGATACTTGAAACAAAAAATCTCTCTAAATCATTCGGCCCACGAAAAGCTGTGGACAATCTATCTTTAAAAATTCCTGAAGGGTCTGTCTTTGGATTTCTGGGTCCAAACGGCAGCGGGAAATCAACCACCATTCGCATGATGACAGATTTGATTTGTCCGGACGATGGAGAAGTTTTAATCAATGGACTATCAGTCCAAAATAATCATCATCAGGCTTTAGTAGGTGTAGGAGCATTTATTGAACGGGCTGATTTTTATAAACATCTATCCGCCAAAACCAATTTGGAAATGCTGGCGCGAATGGATGGAAAAGGATTTGACAATATTCCTATTGTCTTAGAGCGAGTAGGTTTGTTTGAACGGGCAAATGACAAAGTAAAACATTATTCTCAAGGCATGCGTCAACGATTGGGAATTGCACAAGCACTACTTGCCAAACCTGAATTACTCATTTTGGATGAACCGACCAATGGGCTTGATCCACAAGGGATGAAAGAAATCCGGGACTTGGTCAGGGAATTAAACAGTGAAGGAATTACTATTTTCATTTCATCTCACTTATTGGATGAAGTTCAAAAAATCTGTTCACATGTAGCCATTATCCATTTAGGGAAGTTTATTATATCCGGAAAAATGGAAGATCTATTAACTGAATCTGAATTGTTTACAACAGAGTTACGAGTGCATCCCATTGAAAAAGCTAAAACAATATTAGAATCTCAAGACTGGATTCATAATTGTGAGGAAAGAACAGGTTCGTTGTTTGTGAATGTACTGCAGGAAAAAATCCCTGAAATAACCACTTTACTCACCCAACACGAATGCAAAATCAAAGCGATTATTCCAAAAACGTCGTTGGAAGATTTCTATTTATCAAAAACAGGTAAAAATAATGGATAATTGGATTTATGGAATGCTGGATAAATCTTCGCTAATAAGAATTCAACAATCCAAAAATCCATTACTCCATTAATCCAGAGAAAAATGATAGGACTTATTCATAACGAACTTTTGAAAATTACAGGCCGATGGCGGAGTTATATTGGTTTTATTGGTATTGCTATTTTAATGCCCTTGATTCTCTGGGGATTCTCCTATGGCGGCGGAGAGATTCATGATGAATATGCGCAGGAATTGGGAGATAATTTCATCGTGGTAGGCTCCATTTTTAATGCATTTCTTGCTACCTATATTGTGATGAATGCTTTTTGGATTCACATGCCATTTTTGGTAGCATTAGCTGCGGGAGATGCGGTTGCGGCTGAAGGAGCGGCGGGTACTTTTCGCATTATTCTAACTCGTTCTACAAGTCGATTGAAAATATTATTTGCTAAATTATTTGCTACGTGGATTTATACTGCAGTACTCATTTTATTTTTAGCTTTTATGAGTTTGGGGATTGGAACATTGTGGCTGGGGAGTGGTGACTTGATCGTTTTTGATAAGGGGATTTTAATTTTAGATCAAAGTGAAGCATGGATTCGTATGGCTCTTTCATTTGGTTTGGCAATTTTAGTCATGTGTGTTGTTGCTACATTATGTTTTATGTTTTCGACAATGGTGAACAATGGAATCGGTCCCATTGTTGGCGCGATTTTTCTTATTGTAATTGGTTATATCATCATGGCCATTCCAATCGATATGTTTGAAAAAATGGAGCCCTATATTTTTGTCACATATTTCGATGTTTGGCAGCAAGCATTTAAGGACCCAATCCCGTGGGATCGCATCATAAAAAGTTTGAGTATTTTAGTACTTTATACAGCCGGTTTTATTGGAGTAAGTATTGCTGTATTTCTACAACGAGATATTAAATCATGATGAAATATTTAATATTTTTTACAGGATTTTTACTTGCTGGAACCCCCACGGTTGAATCCATTCAAGACAGCCTTATTATGCGTTTTAACCGTATAGAAGATTATTCCGTAAAAATCAAAATATCGGTTGAAATGACCGGCTTGCGTATGCCACGGAAAAAGATTAAACTTTATTACAAAGCACCTGATAAAATAAAAGTAAAATCCAGGGGGTTTGCCATTGTGCCCAAAACCGGTTTGGGCGGCTCTCCGGACAAATTTCTAAAGATGCTTGAATCCATACATGTAAAAGGTAGTGAATTGTTGAACGATAGAGATCATTGGCTCTTAACTGGATCGGTGATTCCGGATTCAATGGATATTCCAATTGATGATGTTGATTTTCCTGATATAACAATGAATCTGTGGGTGGATGCCAACTCGTGGGTGATTTCAAAAGCAGAAACAGTCATTGATTCTCAAAAAGTATTCCAATTGATATCCGAATATGATGAAGTGGATGGCATGTTTCTACCCATAAAAACAACACTATCACTAGGATTTAAAGGGATGGGTGAATGGTCCATGCGGGATCCCTTTGGTGGCCCCGCAGAAGATCGAAAAGATTTTAAAAAAGTAGCAAAGGAAGCTGGTATTGATCCAGAGAAAAAGGAATTTGCCGGGACGGTTGTCATGGAATTTTCAAAATACAAAGTAAACCAAGGGTTGGATGACTCCCTATTTGATGAGTAGCCACAGACACAGAGAACACAGAGAAAAAACAAATAAAGAATGGAATTAAAAGATTTATCAACAATTAAAATCTCTGCGTTCTCTGTGGCTCTGTGGCAAATAAAACGTGCCTAAACGAACTGACATAAAATCAATTTTAATTATCGGTGCCGGACCCATCGTCATTGGTCAAGCCTGTGAATTCGATTATTCCGGAACGCAGGCGACCCGTGCCTTGAAAGAAGAAGGATACCGCGTTATTTTGGTTAATTCCAACCCAGCCACAATTATGACAGATCCGGATTTAGCAGATGCCACTTATATCGAACCTATTACGGTGGAATATGTAACTGCTATAATTGAGAAAGAAAATCCCGATGCAATTCTACCAACAGTTGGTGGGCAAACAGCCTTGAATTTGGCTATGGATTTGCACAAAGAAGGCGTTCTGGAAAAATATAATGTAAAGCTCATTGGCGCCCAAGTGGATGCCATCGATAAAGCGGAAGACAGGGAACGATTCAAAGAAGCAATGGATGAGGTTGGGATTAATACAGCAAAAGGCGGATTTGTTCATTCATGGCAGGAAGCAGAATCTTTGATAAAAGAAATGCAGTTTCCTATCATTATTCGTCCATCATTTACCATGGGCGGAACCGGTGGTTCTGTTGCGTATAACAATGATGAATTTCAGGAGTTGGTGGAGAACGGACTCAATGCTAGTCCTATCACAGAAGTTCTTATGGAAGAATCACTTTTAGGATGGAAAGAATTTGAAATGGAAGTGGTTAGGGATAAAGCGGATAATGCTATTATTATCTGCTCCATCGAAAATATCGATCCAATGGGAATTCATACGGGCGATTCAGTAACGGTGGCTCCGGCCATGACCCTGACGGATAAAGAATACCAGCAGATGCGAAATTGGTCCATTCAATGTTTGCGGACCATTGGCGTGGAAACAGGCGGTTCCAATGTACAGTTTGCCGTGAATCCTGATGATGGACGTATGATCGTCATCGAAATGAATCCCAGAGTAAGTCGTTCATCAGCATTGGCATCCAAGGCAACGGGATTTCCCATCGCAAAGGTGGCGGCGAAATTAGCCGTGGGCTATACATTGGATGAACTCCCAAACGATATTACCGGAAAAACATTGGCGGCCTTTGAACCTACTATTGATTATATTGTAACAAAAGTTCCACGTTTTGATTTTGAAAAATTTCCGTCAGCTTCCGGTCATTTGGGGGTTCAAATGCAAAGCGTTGGAGAAGCTATGTCAATTGGTAGGACATTCCGTGAAAGTTTACAAAAAGCTTTTCGTTCTTTAGAAGTGGGACTGGATGGTCTTGAGCCAAAACCACCAGCCGATGGCGATCCGGACGTAAGCCGAGCACGTTCGTTGGACATGTCAACCTTACGATATGGATCAGCCTTTAGATTGCTGAAAGTCCGGCAGGCATTTTTAGAAGGGCAAACTATTGAAGATGTATTTTCTGTCACAAAAATTGATCCATGGTTTTTACATCAAATTAAAATATTGGCAGAAATATCCAATGATTTACCCCTCTTGGAATTAAAACAAAACGGTTTTTCCGATAATCAGATTGGAAGAATGTTGGGAAAAACTGAATTAGAAATTCGGAAGCAACGAAAAGAAGAAAATATTTTCCCAGCATATAAAGTAGTTGACACCTGTGCAGCAGAATTTGAAGCGCAGACACCCTATTGTTATTCAACGTATGACGAAGAGAACGAAATTGAACCTTTGAAGGGGAAAAAGGTGATGATACTTGGAGGAGGTCCCAATCGAATTGGACAAGGGATTGAATTTGATTATTGTTGTGTTCAAGCTGTATTTGGATTGAAAGATTTGGGTTATAAAACAATTATGGTGAATTGCAATCCCGAAACGGTTAGCACCGATTTTGATTTGGTGGATCGACTTTATTTTGAGCCGGTTACTTTTGAAGATGTGTTAAATATTGTAGATTTCGAAAAACCGGATGGTGTTGTGATTCAGTTCGGTGGACAGACACCCTTGAAGATTGCCAATGCCCTGGCCGAAGCTGGTGTTCCTATCATTGGCACATCTCCGGAAAGCATTGACCTTGCGGAAGACAGAGAAAAATTTGGTAGAATTTTAGATAAACTGACTGTAACCTGTCCAAAATATGGTACAGGGAGAACCTTGGATGAAGTGGTCGCTGTGGCAGAGAAAATAGGTTATCCTGTATTGGCTCGCCCCAGTTATGTTTTAGGAGGCAGGGCCATGGAAATTGTCTATTCCAAGGAGCAGTTGATTGATTACATCGCTCGATCTGCAGATGTAACAGAAGGCCACCCAATTTTAATCGATGAATTTTTGGAAGACGCTTTTGAGTTTGATGTGGATGCTCTCTGCGATGGTGAAACAGTTCATATCGGCGCCATTATGCAGCATATTGAAGAAGCGGGAATTCATTCCGGCGATTCAGCGTGTGTGTTACCACCATATCGGATTACCACCAAAGCCATGGAAGAAATTATTCGTATTACAAAAGCATTGGCTCTTGAACTAAATGTTATCGGGTTGATCAATCTTCAATTTGCTTATAAAGATGGGATTGTGTATGTATTGGAAGTGAATCCCCGGGCAAGTCGAACCGTTCCGTTTGTAAGTAAAGCAACAAATGTACCATTGGCGCGTCTTGCTGTAAAACTGGCAACGGGCAATAAACTAAAAGACATGGATTTGAAACCATGGGATAATATCAATCATATTGCTGTGAAGGAGGCGGTCCTGCCCTTTAACAAGTTTCCTGAAGAATCCATTTTCTTGAGTCCCGAAATGAAATCCACCGGTGAAGTGATGGGAATTTCAGACACGTTTGGCGGATCTTTTCGCCGGGCCACTATCAGCGCCGGCAGTCATTTCCCTGAATCCGGACGAGTATTTTTATCTGTAAACGATCAGGACAAAATGAACGCAATCCCCTTAGCCAGAGATCTCTATGAAATCGGGTTTGAGATTGTGGCCACATCAGGAACTGCCTTGGAACTCAATAGAAATGGGATTCCTGCTGAATCGATTTTCAAAGTTGGAGAAGGCAGACCTAATGTGGTAGATGGTATTAAAAATGGTGAAATCAATTTGGTCATAAATACACCCTTGGGCGCACAATCACGCTTTGATGAAGAAGCAATTGGACGCGCGTGCATTCAAAAAGGAATAATGGCAATTACAACTTTATCCGGTGCTGAAGCAGCTGTTCGTGCTATTCGGTCAAAACGAAAAATAATTGTAAAATCGATTCAGGAGTATCATTCTTGATTTGTCAATATTTTAAATCCTTCAAAATATCCAATTTTACCTTCACCAGAAATCTGTCCAGAACAAACATCTTTTAACACAGAAATCTTTCTAAAATCTTCCCGGTTTTCAATGTCACTCAAATGCACTTCTATTGTTGGAATATTGACAGCCGCAATGGCGTCCCGAATCGCATAAGCATAGTGTGTAAACGCGCCGGGATTAATAATAATGCCATCGATTGAATTCATGGCATCGTGGATTTTATCTATAATTTTACCTTCATGATTGGATTGGAACCAAATAATTTCATGGTTTGCAGCTTCGGTTTTTTTTGAAAGCCAAAATTCAATATCGGACAGTGTTTCATTACCGTAGATCTCCGGTTCCCGCTTCCCCAGCAGATTTAGATTTGGTCCGTTGATAATGAGAATCTTCATTGAATTTCCTTAAGAGAATTTAGTATCAAATCGTCTGAAACATCATTTGTTGTGCTTGCTGACCCCAAGCCATCCAAAATAACAAAATGCAGTTTCCCGGACATGTTTTTTTTATCGTTTTTTATAAAAGGAAGAATTTGATTTTGGTCGAATTTATTTAGCAACGGTAACGGAAGTTTTTCAATCGTCACTTTTAAATCTTGATAATCATTTTTTAATAAATTACCTAATTGATTTGAAATCCATCCGGCACAAATCATGCCATAAGACACCGCTTCTCCATGCCGTAATTTCCCGTAGCCGAAATGGGCCTCCAATGCGTGTCCGATGGTGTGACCAAAGTTTAGGATTCTTCGCAATCCTTCTTCATACTCATCTTTTGAAACAATATCAGCTTTAATTTCACAAGAACGATAAATTGCTTTTTCAAATGAAAATGATTCAAGATTATCCAATGCATGAGAGATTTCAGAGAAGAAAGCATTATCTTGAATCGCGCCATATTTTATGATTTCACCTAATCCTGAAATCACTTCTTCTCTTGGCAGAGACTCCAAAAGCGTTGGATCGACAAAAACAGATTTTGGCTGATAAATAGCCCCGACTAGATTTTTCCCTTCTGCAATGTTGATGCCAGTTTTCCCGCCGATGGATGAATCTACCATAGCTAGCAAGGATGTCGGAATTTGATAATAATCAATTCCGCGCATGAATGAAGCCGCGGCAAAGCCAGCAACATCGCCCACAACGCCGCCGCCCAAAGCCAAAATTGTAGTAGAGCGATCACAGTTCATTTCAATCATTTGACTGATTATACGGCTGAACTCATTCAGGCTTTTTGCCGCTTCACCGGTGGGGAGTGTTATATAATCACTGTTAAAACCATTATGTTTCAAATTCTCCATTAAATTAAACCCGAACAATTCCATAAGACGATGTTGTGAGATGATTATCCATTTTTGTCCGTGATTCTCCTCTGATAGAATTGAGGATATGCGATCCATCAATCCGGATTCAACGTGAATTTGGTAAGAGCGAGACCCAAGATTTACTTGTATAGTTTTCATTTAATACAATTGATCCAAAATAAGTTCAGTTATTTCTTTTGGTGTTCTGCCATCTACAGAAATAATTAGGTGTGCTGTTTGCTCATACAATATTTTTCTAGCCGACCAAATAATATCCAATTCTTTTTCTATTTGTTTATCAGCAAGCAGGGGCCGGTCATCAGCAGAATGCAATCTTTTTACCAATTCAGAAACGGATGATTTAAGAAATATGATTTCTCCAGATGATTTAAGTATATGCCTGTTTTTTTCATCTAAAATAATTCCACCACCGCAGGCAACTACACCTTCAACCCCTTTTGATTTTTCTAAAATATTTGATTCAAGTTCTCGAAAATGATTTTCCCCATTCTGCTCAAATATTTCAGCAACAGTTTTATGTGTTTTGTCTTCTATTATGGAATCTAGATCAACAAACTTTATTTTCAATCTTTCAGATAATAATTTCCCTACAGTGGACTTACCGGAACCCATCATACCGATTAAATATATTTTCATTAATACTTAGCAGATGCTGCCATATGTGCTTTGAGTTGGTCCATGGAATCACCACCGAATTTTTCCAACAATGCATCTGCCAGTACAAAACAAAGCATACTTTCAGCAATGACGGCTGCTGCTGGAACAGCACAAACGTCTGTTCGCTCTTTATGAGCATTCTTCGATTCTTTTGTTGCAATGTCAACTGACCGTAACGGTTTAATTAATGTGGGTATTGGTTTCATTGCCATTCGCAACACAATTGGCTGGACATTACTCATTCCGCCTTCAATACCACCAGCGTTATTTGAATAACGCATATATTTTTCTCCATCCCAGCCGATTTCGTCGTGGACTTCGCTGCCCAACTTTCCAGCGCCTGAAAAGCCGTTACCTATTTCAATTCCTTTAAATGCATTCACGCTCATCATCATAGCAGTAATACGAGAGTGCAATTTTTTATCCCATTGAGTGTGAGCGCCTAATCCATAGGGTAAACCTGTAGCAATGACTTCAAAAACACCACCTACAGAATCACCATCATTTTTGGCTTTATCAATTGCAGACATCATTTTTTCTTCCATTTCTTTATTTATACAGCGCACAGGCGATTTATCTGAGAGTTCGTTTAATTTTGCTGGAGATAAATTGTCTGGAATTGGAGATTCATCTTTTGCGTCATAAATCTGAATGACACGGCTACCCACTTCTACACCTGTTTCTAATAAAAGTTTTCGGCAAATGGAAGCAAGCCCAACACGCATAGTTGTTTCTCGTGCCGAAGATCGTTCAAGAACATTACGAATATCATCAAAATCATATTTTTGAACACCGGCTAAATCGGCATGTCCCGGACGGGGAAGGGTAATTTTTTTCACATGTTCTTCCACGGTTTCCACAGACATCTTTTTGGTCCAATTTTCCCAGTCTTTATTATGAATTAATAATGAAATGGGACTGCCCAGAGTTTTGCCGTGACGAACTCCGGACCATATTTCTGCAGTGTCCGTTTCAATTTTCATTCGTCCGCCTCGACCGTAACCCAATTGCCTTCGGGCCAGTTGAACGCCAATATAATCTTCTGATATTTCCAATCCTGCAGGCATGCCATCCAAGATACCAAGTAGGCCCTGCCCGTGGGATTCGCCAGCAGTAAGAAATGTAAGTTTTTTTAACATAGTCTAAATTTAATCATTCAATAATATTTTGTTACAAACAAATAAGAAATATTATTATATTGACCACCCGGTCAATTTATTATTATTCATTGATTAAATAACATGAAACCTTTCGAAAAATTACCTGAAGAAAAAAAGGCTCGAATTATGAATGCATCCATTTCTGAATTTGCTGAAAAGGATTACGAAACGGCATCCATGAATACAGTTGTGAATCAGGCGGGAATATCAAAAGGATCCTTATTCAATTACTTTAAAACAAAAAGCGTT
>JACKQG010002481.1_pt1 | contig 24057 bp, 19 predicted proteins | sample 8237621 | NCBI WGS metagenome assembly JACKQG01 (sample SAMN15677084, study PRJNA649215) | marine metagenome | biome: marine; feature: Black Sea; material: saline water; isolation source: suspended particulate matter (SPM) from the Black Sea western gyre | collected 2013-06-09/2013-06-10 | depth... | reverse complement strand
TTAAAATTCATGTCCTTCCTTTGAGCCTTTGTGCCTTAGTGGCTGAACTGTTACCAAATATTCAATCATCAATCTATTGGTCCAGCACCTCGCGTACCTTTCGCTTAAGGGCCTCTGCTGAAATAGGCTTCTGCAGAAACTCTATTCCCGGGCTCAATACCCCATGGCGCAGAATGGCGTTATCAGTGTATCCCGACATATAGATCACCTTCATGTCAGGTCGCAGGGGGCGTAGATGTTCTGCAAGTTCCCGGCCGCCCATCTTCGGCATGACCACATCGGCTATCATGAGGTGTATCTGATCCCCGTGCTCTTCGCTGACCCGCAGGGCCTCTATACCATTTTCCGCCTCTAAGATACTGTATCCCTGTGGCTCAAGGATTTCACAGGCCAGATTCCGAACCTTATCATCGTCTTCCACAATCAGAATGGTCTCGGAACCGGTGAGGTCATGATAGGAAGTTTGTTCCTTCTCTCTTGATAAGGCTTCACCCTCCACCGCAGGCAGGTAGACCTTGAAGGTTGTACCCTGTCCGGGTTCACTGTAAACCCAGATGTATCCCCCGCTCTGTTTCACAATCCCATAAACAGTAGCAAGACCCAGCCCGGTCCCCTTCCCCACCTCCTTGGTAGTGAAGAAAGGCTCGAATATAAGGGACCGCGTCTCCTCATCCATACCCGTGCCGGTATCACTCACCCCGAGCATCACATAGGGGCCTGGTTGCAGACTTACATCGTGCTCCTTGGTATAGTCCTCGTCCAGATCCACGTTGACCGTCTCGATAGTCAGTTTTCCCCCGCCCGGCATGGCGTCTCTGGCATTGATCACAAGATTCATGATCACCTGCTCCATCTGGCCCGGGTCCGCCTCCACCCGCCTCAATCCAGAGGCCAAAACCGTCTCCAACTCCACATCCTCACCGATCAAACGTTCAAGCATCTTCACAAAGCCGGTAATCAGTGCGTTGAGATCCAGAACCACAGGCTGGAGGATCTGCTTGCGGCTGAAGGCCAGAAGCTGTCTCGTTAAAGAGGCGGCACGTTCTCCCCCCCTTTGATCTCTTTCAGATTCCTCCTGAGGGGATCATCCTCGGCAAGACTCATTAATGCAAGATCGGCATGGCCCATAATGCTCATGAGCAGGTTGTTGAAGTCATGGGCAACCCCTCCGGCTAACCTGCCGACGGCCTCCATTTTCTGGGCCTGGCGAAGCTGGGCTTCTAATCTTATCCGGTCGGTGATGTCACGGTTGCTGGTACGCCTGCCGATCCATTTCCCATCCCTGTCATATACCGGTTGGCAGTTATGTGAGATCCAGAGTATATCACCATCCCTAACTATTATACGAAAATCACTATGCTGGGCTTCAGTGTCCTCCATGTGACTTCGCAGGTGCATAGAAACACTCTCCCGGTCATCAGGATGAACAAGCTCCATAAACAACCCGGGATTTTCAAAAAATTCCTCGGCTGAATATCCGGTGGTACGTTCGCACGACGGGGAAACGTAGATATATTTCTGGTCAGGTCCTATCCAGGACTCCCAGTCATAGGTAAAGTCCGCAAAAGTGCGGAAACGCTCTTCACTCTCTTCGAGCGCCTCTTCAGCCCTCTTTCGCTCAGTTATATCGATACAGCAACCCACACACTCCACCGGGGTTCCCTCAGTATCCAGCACCAGCATCCAGCATCGCTACTTCCCGAAAGGACATACCGGAAACCGGCATTCATCACAGTCGAGGCACATTCCCCCGTGCGCCATTGCGGCGAGATCTCTTCTTGTAATGCGTTCTCCGGCCAAAACCCTGGGGAGAATCAGGTCAAGAATAGTGGCGTTGTAGTAGAGAACGCAGGCGGGCAACCCCAAAACCGGAATATCCCCGAGACGCCCGTACAGGAACATGGCCCCGGGGAGAACAGGCGTGCCATAGACTACATCCTCGGCCCCGGCCTCTGCGATGGCCACGCGGGTGATGTCGTCCGGATCAACGCTCATTCCACCAGCCACCATAATGAGTTCCGCCCCATCCTGAAGCAGACGCCTTATTTCTCCTATGACCTTTATCTTGTCATCCGGTGCAAACACTGTCCCTATTATTTCGCAACCGAATAACTGGAGTTTTTTTCTGATGATAGGTGCGAATTTGTCATCAATAAGCCCGTTATAGACCTCATTTCCGGTGATAATTAGTCCGGTTCTGGGCTGTGACAGGGGTTTGACCGAAAAAATCCCACCTGCTTTTTCAGCGACCTCCACGCCTGCAACAAGGGTCTTTTCATCAATAATCAAGGGAATGGCCCTTGCAGCCGCGATAATGTCCCCTTTTTCCACGACACTGTTGTTATGCCTGGAGGCGCAGCAGATATCAGGAACAAGGTTGATCCGGGTGAGGGCCTCCACATTTACCTTCAGAAGGCCACGGAAAGCCGCCTTTAAAGAGATCTTCCCTTCTGAAGGGTTAGGATCAAAAACAACGCCAGAACCTGCCAATGCCACACAGAGTCTGAGAGCGGCTTCGTCTTCGTGGATCTCTCCGGGCACCAGATGTAATACAAACAGGTGTTCCTTTCCCACTCTTCTAAGGTGGGGCAGGTCTTCTTCGGTTATAATGTGCCCTTTCTTAAATGCCGGCCCCTTGAATTGCCCGGGTCTGATTTCTGTGATATCATGGGCCAAGACGGTTCCCACGCCCTGGCCTAAGGGAATGAGGCTTGCTGAAGACTTGAACTTGTTCGCCATAAGAATGCCTTCCTGAAATATGGATTTGAGCGAAGATATTCCACCTTGCGGCATCTTGTCAAGAAACAGGGCCTTTTACAACAATTAATATTTTGTAACACTTTAGCCGATTGAAACAAAGCGTTGGGCCATGAGGGTCTCTTTCCCAAAGGACGTAACAAAATTTTTCCCGAGCGTATAGAACGCCCCCTTGACGTTCAATATAGATTCCGGGCAGGCAGAGTCGATGTCCGCTTAAATAAATACCCTTTTATGGGGCTGTCCATTGACGAATTTGAAGGCCTCGCTGCCGTTCCTATGAAACGATCCACGTATTTACGTCCTTTGGGAAAGAGACCCTCATGGCCCTGGGCAACAAACGAATGACTGTTTCAAGACGCTAAAGTGACATAATATTTTGAACACTGAGGTGATACGAATTGCTGAATGGAATTCGTTTCGTCTTGACAAGTTGAAGACGGATTGGTAGTAGTTACTTTATAGCTAAATAGTAGCAATATCCGGGTGACGGCTTTCTGATACAGCCCACGCCCATGTTCCACAAATAGAGGAGGTAACCCATGAATATCATAGCACAACTTATCGAGATCGTCGGAAAGGAAAATGTATTTGATGACCGCGTTGAATGCCTCAGTTATTCGCGGGACCTTTCCGTCCATGAAGGGATCCCTGATGCAGTGGTGTTCGCATACACGACGGAGCAGATCTCTGCGATCATGCGGCTGGCCAATCAGGAAAAAATCCCCGTTACTGTCCAGGGGTCAGGGACTGCCACAACCGGGGCGTCCCTCCCGGTGGAAGGGGGCATACTCTTAGATGTCCACAGGATGAACAAAATTCTGGAAATCGATAAGGACAATTTCTATGCAACGGTGGAGCCGGGTGTTATCTGCAACCAGCTTAATGCCGAGTTAGGGAAGCTAAATCTTATGTTTCCCCCCAATCCCGGGAGTGAAGCCATTGCCACAATAGGTGGCATGATGTCCACCAACTCAAGCGGGCACCGGGCCGTCAAGTACGGCACTGCAAGGGACTATGTGAAGGCGCTCAAGGTAGTCCTTGCAGACGGAACGATCATTAAAACCGGTTTCAAGACCCCGAAATCATCCTTCGGATATGACCTGAACCGTGTCTTCGCCAGCTCTGAGGGAACCCTTGGAGTTCTTACCGAGATTACGGTAAAGATTCAAGTGCGGCCGGAATACAACGCCCTTGCCTTAGCTATTTTTGATGATCTTTTCGCAGCCGGGGCAGCAGTCACCGACATAATCGGATCGGGCATCCAGCTTACGGCCTGCGAAATCCTGGATAAGTATAGCCTGAAAGTTGTGGAAGAAGCCATTGAAAGGGATATAACCGGCATTGAGGCCATGCTGATCATTGAGTCGGATGGGGTCAGGGAGACCGTCGTCAGAGACATGGAAAAGATCGGCGAAATATGCAAAAGACATGGCGTAAAGGAATTCACGTGGTCGGATGACCCAGCCAAGGCCGGTGAGATCATGGAGGCCCGCGGGAAACTGGTCCCGACACTCTCGAGGATCAAGCCGGGGAACAGGCTGGTTGCCATATCAGAGGATCTGGGCATCCCCCCCACAAAAATCCCGGAAGTGATCAAGAGGGCACAGCAGATATCAGAAAAATACGGGCTGCTTCTGACGACCTTTGGTCATATCGGAGACGGGAATGTCCATACCACCCTTGTCACAGATATGAGAAGCAAGTCTGAATGGGAGAGACTCAGACCGGCGGCTGACGAATTGGCCGAACTTGCCATTGAGATGGGTGGGACGATCACGGCTGAGCACGGTACCGGTCTTGCCAGGAATCCCTATATAGAAAGACAATTAGGCCCGGCCCTGGACGTCATGCGGTCCATAAAGAAAGCCCTTGATCCCAATAATATCCTTAACCCGGGCAAAATGGGGCTCGAAAAGAAGAAATATGACATCTACGACTACTTTGCCTTTCAGCCCCTCCTTGATCATCCTGAAGGAGTCAATTCCTATGGAGAAGAAATTGATAACGAACTCCTGGCATGTATCTACTGTGGATTCTGCCGCCTCGGGTGCCCCACCTTCAGCGTTACCCACAGGGAATCCAGAAACGCGCGGGGGAGGAGTGTCCTGGCCTTCAATTTCCTGAACGGCACAGTAGAACCCTCAAGGGAGTTGGCCGAGGCCTTTTACAGTTGCACCACCTGTCAGGCCTGCACCTATTTCTGTCCGGCCAAGGTAAAGGTCGATGAGATTGTGGAGGGTGTCCGTGAAAAGCTCTATAAGGGAGGATATACGCCCGAAGCAGTGCTCGGGGTGAGAGACAACATCTTAAAGGCCGGGAACGTGTTTGCGAGTGCCAAAGAGGAAAGGGTCGACATCTATCCTCCTCTCCTCAAACAGAAGGCCGTAGAGGGGACGCTCAAGTCTGAAGCGGAGACACTCCTCTTCATGGGATGTGTGCCGAGCTATCTGGACATGAAGATGATCCCGAGCCTGATAAAGCCGCTGGATGCGGCCGGCGTGGATTATACAACCCTTGCCACTGAGGAGGGGTGTTGCGGCTTTCCCATGTTCCTCATGGGTGCAAGGGAGGACTTCAGGGCCAATGCCGAAAAGCTCATTAAAAAAATTAAGGCCACGGGGGCCAATGAGCTCGTGACCCCCTGCGCCGGGTGTTATAAGACTTTCAAGAAACTCTATCCTGAAATCGGCGATCTCGGGCTGGAAGTCTACCATTCGGTCCATTACCTGGATAAGCTGATCAATGAGGGTCGCATAAAGCTCAAGGGAGACTTAGGCAAGAAGGTTACCTATCACGACCCCTGCGACCTTGGGCGGGCATTTAAGATCTTTGAGGAGCCCCGGAATATTATCAAAAACATCCCTGGTGTCGAGTATGTGGAGATGGCACGGAACCGGCTCCAGGCACGATGCTGCGGCGCCGGCGGTGGTGTGCAGGCCAACAACCCGGATATGGCCGTCGCCATGGGGGCCGAAAGGGTCAGGGATGCCTTGGCCGTGGGCGCCGAAATCATCGTCTCCGGTTGTGCGGCATGTAAGGACAACCTGAGAAAAGGGGCCAAGGCCATACCGAAAGATGAGAGAGGGAAGATAAAGGTGATGGACATCACTGAGCTGATAGCGAAACAGATTGATGATTGAGGCTGGATGCTGGATACTGGATACTGGATACTGGATGCTGGATGCTGGATGCTGGATACTGGATGCTTGATACTGGATGCTTGATACTGGATGGGGGGATGATGTGCTTTGCCGTCATTCAGTAGTCATTCAGTAGTCATTCGATTGTCATTCGGTTGTTCACCGGCCACTGCCCACTGGATTTTGGACTTTGGACTGGGAAACCCTGGTTTTTCAATCATCAATCAACAATCAACAATCCTTAAGTGGGGAATGACATGACGGAAGAAAAGAAAACCACAAGAAAAGAGATAGCGGCAGGTAAGACATTGAAAAACATTATGGCTGACTATTTCCATGAAATGGATGAGGCGGCAAAAACCGGCTCCAAAAAAATCGCCTGGTGCAGCAGTGTCGGCCCTGCAGAGCTCTTGAGGGGTATGGGTTTTCTGGTCTTTTATCCGGAAAACCACGGCGCCATGTTAGGGGCCACACGGATGGCCACAGACCTTATACCTTATGCCAATGCACTCGGTTATTCCCCCGACATCTGTTCGTACCTAACATGCGATGTCGGCTCCTATCTTCAGAAAAAGACCCCCCTAACCATGGCGTATAAGATTGACTCGGTTCCCAAACCGGATGTGCTTGTTTTCAACACCAACCAGTGCAGGGACGTGCAGGACTGGTTTGCCTGGTACTCAAGGGAACTCAATGTACCGCTTGTCGGGGTGCATACCCATAGAGACATCGGTAATATCGGAGCGCATCAGATAAAGGATATTGCCTCACAGATAGAGGAACTGGTGCCCCAGTTGGAGGCGGTGAGCGGCGAGAAGTTCGACATGGACCGGTTCAAGGAGGCCGTTGGCTATTCGAGGCGTACCTCCGAGCTCTGGAGGGCCTGTCTTGAGGCCGCGGCGGCGATCCCCTCTCCGTGGACCTTTTTTGACGCAACCATCCACATGGCCCCAGCCGTGGTGGCACGGGGCACCGAGGAAGGTGTTGAATACTATGAACTGCTCCTGCCCGAACTCGAACAAAGGGTCAGGGATGGCGTGGCCGCTGTGGAAGGTGAAAAGCACCGGCTTTATTGGGAAGGGATGCCAATCTGGGGCAAGCTAAGAGCCCTCTCTGAACAGTTTGCATCTTTAAAGACTTGTGTGGTCGCTTCCACCTACTGCAATAGCTGGATATACGACCAGCTTGATCCGGCAGACCCGTTTGAAAGCATGGCCGTGGCCTATACAGAGCTTTTTATCGTCAGGGATGAACCCCACAAAGAGGCATACATTACGGATTGTTATGAAAAGTTCAAATTCGACGGTATCCTCTTTCACGATGCCAAGACCTGTCCCAATAACTCCAATAACCGTTACGGCATGCCGGAGCGGTTGAGTCAGAAATTGGGCATTCCGGTCCTCACCATCAACGGGGACCTGTGCGATTTAAGGTGTTATTCCGAGGAACAGGCCAAGACCAATATCGAGGCCTTTATAGAGCAGTTGGAGGAGGGGTAGAAGCGCAAGGCGTGAGGCGCAAGGCGTGAGGCGTTAGGGTCCGATGAGCGCGGGCTCTAGCCAGGGCCAGTCTGATCAAGGCAGAAACTTCTCACACGAGGTTTCAGTGTTCAGATTTCGGGTGTCAGAGTTGACCAGCGCCCAGTACCGATAACCGATAACCAAATGATGTTTCATATGATGCATGTGATGGTATAGTATGACCGACTCACAACCCGCAACCCGGAACCCGCTCTTCGCGGGTGTTGATGTTGGGGCGTCTCGTACCAAGGTCGCCATCCTCGATTCGGAAAAGCGGTTGATCGGCCATGCCGTGCAGAAGTCGGGGACAGATTTCACTAAAATAGCCGAAATATGCCTTAAATCGTCCCTGCAAATGGCCCGCGCATCGACGGAAGATGTGGTAAACTGCATTTCCACAGGGTACGGGAGAAAAAATGTCCTTTTCAGTAAGGCAACAAAGACAGAGATAGGGTGCCATGCCAAAGGCTGCTATCACTATTTTCCCATGGCCATGACCATTATTGATATCGGGGGCCAGGACAACAAGGTTATTAAGGTAGACGACCAGGGCCGGCGCATCAGTTTCAAGATGAACAGGAAGTGTGCTGCCGGGACCGGCGCCTTCTTAGAAGAGATGTCCACCCGTCTGGACATACCCCTGGAAAAGATGGATTCGTTGGCCCGGGAATCCGAAGAAATGGTGGAGTTAGGGAGCTATTGCACTGTTTTTTCAGGAACCGAGGTATTGGAGAAGATCAGGGAGGGAAAAAAGATAGCAGACATTGTGAAAGGGCTGTTTTTTTCGGTGATCAAGAGGGTCCTCGAGATGAATTCACTTACTGACCGGGTAGCAATGACAGGCGGGGTCGTGGAGCACAACCCGGTCTTAGTAAGTATGGTAGAAGAGATTACCGCCCGCAAGATCCTGGTCCCTGAACACCCGCAGTTGACCGGCGCTGTCGGAGCTGCCCTCTTCGCCATGGAAGAGGGGAGAGATAGAAGTGACTAAAGCGTTACGAAAGGACAAAAAATAAAAGATAAGGGGAGGATTTCATAATGAATACGAGCAAATGGATGCATGCAGGGACCATGGTGAAAATGAATGCCATCAACTATCCTGACAAGTTGGGCTGGCAGGACAAGAACCGGGAATTCAGTTTTAAGGAATGGAACGAACGGTCCTGCCGCCTGGCAAACGGCCTCAGGGACATGGGGGTGGGCCAAAAGGATACCTTTGCTGTGCTGGCATACAACCGGGGCGAGTGGATGGACATCTATGCCGGCTGCGCTAAGGGTGGGCAGATCGTTGTTCCCATCATGTTCAGATTGGCGGGGCCTGACATACAATACATTGCCAACCATTCAGAATGTAAGGCCATGGTAGTGGAGGCCCCTTTTGTGGAATTAATAGACAGTATTAAGGACAAACTGCCGATTCCCGAAGGCAACTATATCTATTTAGGGGACGGACCCGTGCCGGGCGGATATGTCGGTTATGAAGACTGGCTCTCCAAGTCCTCACCTGATGAGCCTGCTGTCATGGTAGATTCTGCGGATATCTGGGTCATCATGTACACTTCGGGGACTACGGGACGACCCAAAGGGGTCATGAGGACCCATGAAAGCACCGCGGCCCAGTACTATCTGAACGATATTAATATGGGCGTCAGACCTACTGACAAAGTCATGCTGGTCATGCCCATGTGCCACATCAATTCCATATTCTACTCATTTGCATATACCCTGGTGTCAGCGCCGGTGTTCGTTTACAACATGGTCAGTTTTGATCCCAAGGACCTGCTGACGACCATCGACACATACAAGATCACATTCACATCACTGGTCCCCACCCATTATATTATGCTGTTGACCCTTCCGGATGATATCAAAAACAATATTGACGTGTCATCGATCCGGCAATTGCTCATTTCTTCGGCACCTGCCAGAAAAGACCTGAAACTGGCCATCATCGAATATTTCAAAAATGCCGAGCTCTGGGAGGCATACGGGAGCACGGAAGGAGGGCTTGTCACACTCCTGAGACCCGAGGATCAGTTCAAGAAATTAGGGTCCATCGGCAAAGAGATATTCGGAACCGACCGGATCAGAATCCTCGACGAGGAAAGGAATGAGGTCCCGGATGGTGAAGTGGGAGAACTCTTTTACCGGACCCCCATGCTTTTTAAAGAATACTTGAAAGAACCTGAAAAGTCCAAAGAGGCATTTGATGGCGAATGGTCTTCTGCAGGTGACATGGTGAAGCGCGACGAAGACGGGTATTATACCCTCGTTGACAGGAAGGCCAACATGATTATCACGGGCGGAGAGAATGTCTACCCGTCAGAGGTTGAAAGTGCCGTAGGGGCGCATGAGGCGGTCAAAGACATCGCCGTCATCGGCATACCTGACGACAAGTGGGGGGAGGCCATCAAGGCAGTGGTTGTGCTGCATGAGGGCTATGAAGCGAGCAAGGAAACGGCCAAGGATATTATGGAGTTTACACGTGGGAAGATCGCCGGATTCAAGCGGCCCAAGAGCGTCGATTTTGTTAAAGACGAAGAGATGCCCCGGACGCCCACCGGAAAGATCCTTCACCGGATACTCAGGGAGAAATATGGAAAATGGAGTGATTAGAGCGGGTTACGAGTTGGGAGTTACGAGTTGGGAGTTACGAGTTGGGAGTTGGGAGTTGCGGGTCTTTGGATTGATGATTGTTGATTGAAGGGCCAAGGGCGCCAAGTTACAGGCTGCGGGTTACGGGTTTGAAACCTGAAACTTGAAACTGGATACTGGATGACTGAATGGGAAATGTCCGGCATCGAAAGAACAGCAAACATCATCTTTCGTCAGGTTCGTCATTTTAGGCACTTTAGGCATTTTAGCTCATTTTAGGCACTTTGCAGGTTTATCCTGGGTAGGCATTTCTTTTTTAATCTTAATTTAACTGGAGGAAAACCGAAATGTTGACAAAGGCTTTTGTACCTTACAAGGGGTATTATTCGACGCCATTTTCCCGGTGGCAGGGAAGCATGGCCAATGAAAACGCGATCGTTTTAGCCGGAGACACATCCAAGAAATGGTTGGCGGCGAAGAACTGGGACCCCGCCATATTCGATTATCTGATTCTTGGGATGACAATCAGCCAGCCTCATCAGTTTTATTCAAGTCCCTGGGCCGCTGCCCTGATCGGCGCTGGTTCAATACCTGGGGTAGCTCTTAGTCAGGCCTGCACCACTTCCACCACCTGTATCTACCAGGCCGCCATGGGAGTAGAAACCGGGCTCTACAACGCATGCTATACCCTCATGGCCGACAGGTGCTCAAACGGCCCCCACACCATCTGGCCGAACCCCATGGGTCCGGGCGGTGAAGTGATCTCGGAAAACTGGCTGATGGATAATTTCAGGGGTGATCCTAACGTGGGCCTGCAGATGATCGAGACCGCGGAAAACGTGGCCAAGGAAGGGAACATCACAAAGGAGCAATGCGATGAATTGACCCTGAGGCGTTACGAACAATACCTGGATTCGCTTGCAGATGACAGGGCATTTCAGAAGCGATACATGTTCCCCGCAGAAGTCAAGTTATCAAGAAAGAAGACCCAGTTAGTAGAAGAGGATGAAGGGGTGTCTCCGTGCACGGAAGAAGGACTGGCCCGGCTTAAACCGGTTATCCCGGGCGGCGTCCTCTCTTTTGGGGCACAGACCTTCCCAGCGGACGGCAACTGTGCGCTGGCGGTCACCACCGGGGAAAAGGCCAAGGAATTGAGCGCAGACCCCTCTATTCCGATACAGATCCTATCCTACGGCTTTTCAAGGACCAAACCGGGTTACATGGCGGCAGCCCCTGTTCCCGCTACCAGGATGGCCCTTCAACACGCCGGCCTCAAGATAGGGGACATGAAAATAATAAAGACCCATAACCCCTTTGTTGTAAACGATCTCTATTTTGCACAGCAGATGGGAGTCGATGCGGCAGGGACCGACGCCCTCGGGTTTAACAACTACGGCTGCTCCTTGATATACGGGCATCCCCAGGGACCAACAGCGGGTCGTAACATCATTGAAGGGATCGAGGAAATCGCCATAAAAGGGGGCGGTTATTTTCTCTGGACAGGGTGTGCGGCCGGAGATACCGGCGGGGCCATTATCTTCAAGGTGGGCTGATCCTGTCAAATCATTATTGACCATAGCGGTTGTACCTGCTAAAAAGAGACCATTCTGATGCATACGGAATGGTCTTTTTTTGTGCCCAATACCGGTAGGCGCAGCAGTCCGAGACCTTTGAAAAATGCTCAATTTTGTTCGAGTTCAAGGAAAGCGAATATTTTAACCACAGGAATACATTGAGTATTTCGAGGGTTAAAATTTGAGCCTGACGCAGAAATCGGGCAAAAGGGGGCGTTCTGCAAAAGTATCAGTCCATCCGTGCAGACAAAACCCTTATTCCTTTGAACAGCATCATATTTCTGGCTGATAAAGGGAAGAAGTGAGATCTTTGAAAAATGTTCAATTTCGTTCATGATCACGGCGCGCGAGGATTAAAACCGGATCGCAACACAGAGATTGGGCGAAAGGGGTGTTTTTTAAAGGTCTTGAAGTGAGAACATGGATGTAGTCATTCTATTGCTTGCCAGCCTGATCGGTCTTTACATGGCGGCCAATATCGGGGCCAACGACCTTGCAAATGCAATGGGGACCTCCGTGGGTTCCGGGGCCATTACCCTGAAACAGGCAGTACTGATATCGATCATTGCCAATACCCTTGGGGCCGTGCTGGCTGGGGGATATGTCACCAATACGATCAGTAAAGGATTGATCGATCCTGCCCTGCTGGCCAATGACCCAAATAAGTTGATGATCGGGATGTTTGTGGCCCTCATCTCTGCCGGCATCTGTGTGCACCTGGCCACCCTTTATGGGTTGCCCGTCTCCACCACCCACGCCATTGTGGGGGCCGTGGTGGGTTTCGGCATCGTCAGTGTGGGCGCCAGCGCCGTCACCTGGAGCAAGGTCCTTTCCATTGCCGCAAGCTGGGTGATATCACCGGCCGCGGGGGCTGTGATTGCAGGAGGCATGTACTACTTTTCTGAAAAAAAGATCCTGTCTGCGGATGATCCGCTGAAGCAGGCAGAACGATATGCGCCTTTCCTGATCTTTTTCGTTTTCCTGGTGCTCATCCTGTCGCTCATTTTCAAGGGTTTAAAGAATCTTCACATTGAGATCGGTTTCTTCTACATCCTATTGTTGACGATTCCGTGCGCTGCGGCCGCCGGGGGACTTGGCCGGTTTTGGGTCCGCCGGCAGATGGGCACTGAACATCAGGTGCGAGCAACACAGGCGGGATATTCCCCTGTGAATCGGCTTTTTGCCCAGCTCCAGATACTAACGGCATGTTATGTGGCTTTTGCCCACGGGGCCAATGATGTGGCCAATGCCATCGGTCCCCTTGCGGCCATCTTTTCAGTGGTCAAGACCAAAACCGTGGCCCTCAGCGTAGAGGTGCCCTTCTGGATGCTCTTTATAGGCGGCATTGCGGTTGGAGGCGGGCTGCTGGCCTTCGGCACCCGGGTCATGGAAACCATAGGCAAAAACATTACCGAGATCACACCGGTGCGTGGATTCTGCGCCGAATTTGGGGCTGCCACTACCATCCTAATCTGCTCACGGCTCGGTTTTCCCATATCCACCACGCATGTACTGGTAGGTTCTGTGGTGGGCGTGGGAATCATGCGCGGGATGGGGACTCTTGATCTAAGGATTCTCAAGAATATCGGCCTCTCATGGATCGTGACCCTTCCGTTTACGATCCTTCTGTCCATGTTCTTGTATAAGATATTTTCTTTGCTTTTGTTATAAACCCTATTGGCTGAAAGGGGGAAACCATGCGCCTTTTACTCAGCTCATTGTTCCTTAAATCTCCTTTTGAAGACCTGCAGCGACACGCCGACAAGGCAAAGGAATGCGCTCAGCTTTTCAGGGAGGCCGCAATCTGCCATGTTGAAGAGAAATACAACGACTTTGCCGCGTTGACCGATCGGGTGGCAAAGCTGGAGAGCGAGGCCGATGCCATCAAACGAAACATCCGGAATCACCTGCCCAGGGAAATCCTGATGCCAGTAGATAAGTTCCAATTCCTTCAATACTTAGGGGAACAGGATAAGGTGGTGGATCAAGTGGAAGCGGCCCTCTACTGGCTTTCCTTTCGGCCAAGGGGCTTTCCAAAGGCGGTGGCGCCGGATTTTCTGCATCTGGTGGAATCCGTCGTTCCGCCCATTGAGAAATTAGCGGAACTGGTGCGGATGGCAAGGGAGTTCTTCCGGAGCAAATCGGGCGATCAGAGGAAGAAGATGAAAACCCTGATTCAGGATATCCGCCAGCATGAAAAAGAGGCCGATCTTCTGGAACAGGAACTGAAGGGAATGGTGTTTCGATCCATTCAGGATGCTTTGGTGGTGTTTCATACAGTGCATCTGGTGGAAATCGTGGGCGATATCGCCGATCACGCGCAGAATGCCTCGGATCGCATGCGGGCCATGATTGCCAAATGATCAGGGATGGAAAAAAGCCACGAGATCATTGCGTCCGGTGCGGAGAGTGCTGCCCTTGCCTGCTGGGATGAAAGCGAATTCATGAGGGTTTATGCCAAACCCAGGGCAGAGAGAAAGGACATCATCCGCGACAGGAACCTCTTGCGCCTCATTGACGAACACGAAAAGAGATGCGCATACGCTGAACTTGACAGTCATGCGAGGCAGATCGAGAAGCATGGCGAAAAGGCGGTTGAGAGAATCCTTGAAATCTTGAAGTTTGATCACGACATCAGGTCGTTGATTCTGGAGAAATTAGGGATTGACTCCGATGAAATGGATCTTGCCCTTGGCCGGCCCCTCACGAAGACCATCGGGATGTTTGGTCTGAAGGTCGTCCGGGAACCGGATGGATCATTTTTCCTGACCATGCTCGATTCTCCCTCCTGAACCTCTGAGCCCACCCCCTCAGGTCTTTTTGTTAAACAGCGTGAACCCTATTTATTTTACGGCAGCCCTCTCCTCACATGTGGAGCCTCTCAAATCGGCTGTTCATCAGCTTGAAGTATTTATCCTTCATTTCCCGAGAGAGAAAGCTGACGGATATCATACGAAGCCAATCTGTCTTTACCTTTTTGAACCCTTCAACGGTTTGGCCAACAATTTTTTCCGTCAGCCCCAGCCGCTCCCTGCCGAAGTACTCAATGAGGTCCTCTGAACTCAACTTGCGCTTCTTCCCGTTAATGGGAAGAGCGATTTCTTCTTTGGCGTCAAGGATGATTGAAGTGTTTACGAGGTCGTATGCAGGGGACAGCTCCACCTTCGGGTCCCGACGGATGAGGGAATAGTTTTTCAGGTGACAGTCCTCGTTGCCTGTCAAAAAACTGAAAAGCGTCCGGCTAAAGAGCCTGGATTTCTCGATCAGGGGGAAGGTGCAGAACGTCTCGATGATATGGGCAACCTGCTCCATGGATGAATGATATTTTGTCTCCCTGTCCTGCCCGGAAAGCTGGGCAAAGTCTTCAACCGCCACTTTTCCCTCACGACCCACCCGATCGAATCGCTTCACAAAGTAGGTCATGGACCCATCTTTAGAATAAACCAGACCATGTAATGGTACCGCTATCCCAATGATCGCGGCTAACCGCATGGTCAGATCTTCGTTCTCGGGAACCTGGAAATAAGCAGGGACCTGGGGCTTTAGTATGTAACGGCCGCCCCTGTCCACGATCTCAAACCCACCCTTTTTAGGGCTGAGAACGGCGCTCAGCTTTGGCTGAACCCCCTGGATAGACATCTTATCCGCCCTTGCCGCCGCCTCTTTGATCTGTTCTTCTGCAGAATATGGCAGGTCACTCAGGCATGTAAGATTTCGGGAGAGCCGTTTGAGCCCCTTCCGAGAGTATTTAGAATCTCCGCATGCCTCGTATGTAATAGGACAGTAGTTCACTCGAATATCTCCGTGGCCGTTGTGGACCCGACCAGATCTCCGCCCACGGAAACCAACTGACCAAAGCAGTCATGCCGGTCGATCTTAAGCTTCTTAAGGAGACTCTCCAACATCATCCCCTCGGGAAGCAGTCCGTCAAAAAAAGGAGGGAAGCGATCAAATTCGAACACCTTCTCTTCGACCGGCAGGGTCAGGGAGATCGGCGGACCGTTGTATCGTGCGTGATATCTGAAACGGTATACCCTGCCTGGCTCAATTTCTTCGAGAATACCGGCAGGAACGCCTTGCATCGTAATTTCAGCTTTCCTCATGCGTACGCTCCATTAAGGGGCTTTCAAAGTTTATCTTTATATTCAATGCTGTTAAGACCTTTTTAAGGGTTGAAAAGCCGATGGTCTCCTTTCCATGTTCAATGTCAAAAATTACGGTCTTTCCCACACCGGCCATGTCTGCCATCTGTTTTCGACTCAACCCGCTTTGTTTCCTGTGAAAACGGACGATTTCCCCTATTGGCTTTTCCATGCCTTCACTTTGCCCCGCTATAACGGTAAAAAATAGTTTTTTTAGACACACTACACCTGTCTGAATTTTATTTCAACACATATTTGCCGTTATAGTGGTAATTCTCTTTGAAATTCGCCAAAAACTCTAAGAACAGAGATCGTCAAATAGTTAAGTGGTTGAGTCGTTGAGTTGGAGAATAAGTATGTGAAATCAACATATTAGACTTTCAACTCTATCATGTGTCCAATTTCTGGGTAAATGACATGAATTCAAATAATAATAACGACTTAACCACTCAACTACTCAACCACTTAACGAGGTCTGAAGAAGGAGCAAATAAAACGAGATCATACCGTTATAGCGGTAACAATAGGGATTCAGGATTCCCCGCCCAAACCCCAAACCTTTGAACCACTGAACTCAGCCCGGATATACAAGCCAACAAAAAAGGAGGCCCAAATTCTCGGGACCTCCTTTTTTCATGTTCAACTTTATCTGCTTAGAAAAGTCCGCTCACCTTTCCTGTCTCAACATCCACATCTACACGCCTGAAGGCAGGATTGGAACCGGTGCCGGGCATCAAGCTGATGGTCCCCGCACACGGGCAGAGGAACTTGGCGCCGGAATAGATCAGCACGTCACGGATGGGCAGGGTCCATCCCTTGGGAACGCCCTTGATTACAGGATCGTGGGTAAGGCTGAGGTGAGTTTTGACCATCATGGTGGCAAAATCGGCATATTTGGGATCATTCTCGAGCATCTTGGCCTTGGCCTCTGCCTCGGGGCTCCAGGAAACGCCGTCCGCACCGTAGACCTCTTTGGCGATCATGGCGACCCGGTCGCGCAGCTTCATCTCCAGGGGATAGAGGAACTTGAAATCGTTTTTCTCGTTGCAGGCGTCGATCACGGCATCGGCAAATTCCAGGGCGCCATCTCCGCCTAACTCCCAGTGTTTGGATTCTGCACAGCGGGCCCCGGCTGCCTCTGCGATCTTCCGTACAACCGCACATTCGGCATCCGTATCCGTATAGAAACGGTTGATGCAGACAACCGGGTTGATGCCGGCCTTGCGGATGGTGTTGATGTGGTGGACCATGTTTTCACAGCCCTTTTCCACCAGTTCCAGATTCTCTTTGGTGTATGCATCTGGCAGGGCAATGCCGGGTACGACCTTGGGGCCGCCACCGTGCATCTTGAGGGCGCGGATAGTGGTTGTCAACACAGATACATGAGGTTTCAGACCGCTGAAACGGCACTTCACGTTCCAGAATTTTTCGAAGCCGATGTCTGCGGCAAATCCACTCTCGGTGACATGGTAGTCAAAAAGCTTCAGGCCCACCCTGTCTGCGATAATGGAAGACTGACCCACGGCGATGTTGGCAAATGGGCCTGCATGCACCATGCAGGGATTGTATTCGGCGGTGCACATCATAGTGGGATTGATGGTGTTTCGCATGAACGCGGTCATGGCATTCCCGACCTCTAAATCGCCGGTGGTTACCGGGTTGCCGCTCTTGTCAAAGGCCACCGTGATTGCGTTCAGGCGCTGCTTCAGGTCCGCCAGATCTTTGATAACGGCAAGGATGGCCATACACTCGGAACCCACGGCAATCCCGAACTTGGACTGCATGGTAAACCCATCCATACGCCCCCCCAAACCGATGACAATATTTCTGAGGGTCTGGGCGCAGAAGTCCATGATCCAGCCTAACTCAACGCGGGTGGGATCGATATCGAGACGACGCATACCTGTCAGCCTCTTAAGCTGCTCATCATTATAGTTGCGCTCATGCTGCATACGGGAAGTCATGGCGACCATGGCCAGATTGTGTGCGTTCATAATATCATTGATATCACCTGTCAGGCCGAGAGAGAATTCGGTCATGGGGATCAGAAGGGAGTTTCCGCCACCGGCCGCAGTTCCCTTGACATTCATGGTGGGGCCGCCGGAAGGCTGTCTCAGGGCGCCGCCAACACTTACGCCGCGCTTGCCCAGGCCTTCCATCAGGCCGCATGAGGTGGTGCTTTTACCTTCACCGAGGGGCGTCGGGGTGATTGCCGTAACCTCAATGTATTTCCCGTCCGGTTTGTCCTGCAATCTGTCGATGATTTTCAGGAAATCAAGTTTGGCCAGCCTGCCCATGGGCAGGATCTCATCTTTTTCAAGACCCAGCTTTTCTCTCCATTCATCTGGCGTCGGCATGTTTTTTTCCGCTGCTTCGGAAATCTGCCAGTCAGCCATTTTTACCGCATTGTAAGCCATTTTTTTATCCTCCTTATCAAATGATGTTTTTTGGTTCGGGAATATCGTCCTCACCATTTCAATATACAAACAGCCGGTTTTCAGGCGGTGTTTTGAAGAAATCTTTGCCTATCATAAAAAAAAAGGGTCGTCAAGCTATCTTGTGAAATTTCGAACTTTCACTTGAACGAAAGGCGACTTCAGCGTATTATCACGCCAAATGGAAGACCGTCTCAGCGGGACTTAGCTTCCAACTTGACGACTCCATCAGTCAACTATTGATGAAGCCGCAAAAAGGCGCAAAATTCACAAAAATTGAAAACGGCATGTAACAAAATTAAGCGATTACAAACACAAAAAATTTGGCTCCTGACTTTTTACGAGACCATCACCTATTTGACGACCTTTGAATGAAGACGATTCGACAGCAACTCATCGACATCTTGAGTGAAACGAAGATGAACGCCATCGATCTTTCCCAGGATGTGGGAATCGGAGAAAAGGAGGTCTATGCGCATCTCCCCCATATTGCACGCTCCGTGGCCTCACAGGGAAAGGAGCTCGTCATCGAACCTGCCCGGTGCCTCAAATGCGGGTATGTTTTTGAAGGGCGGAAACGTTTTACCCGGCCGGGTCGCTGCCCGCGATGCAGAGAAACACACATTCAAAAGCCTGGATATCGGATCAGGTGATTGAGGTCTGTGAAAGCGTTGACATCTGTGTTCGCAAGATTGATATGACTACCAGGGTTTGACACCAAACAGGAGTAGTGGAGTAGTGGAGTAATGGAAAAACATGGACCATGTTTGGATCTGGGGGCCACAATGTTCTTGGCCCCTGATCCTGTATTCGGTTGTTTTCCTGGTGTTTTTCAATCGACAATCGCCAATAGTCAATCTTCAATCCTATAACCATTTAACCGGCTTTCCATTCAGGAGGCATTGTTATGTCAGGAAATCAGAATTTAGGTTTTATCGGCGCAGGGAATATGGCAACGGCACTTGTTAAGGGGCTTATTGAAAGCGGTGTTTACGATCGCCAACACCTGCTGGCCGCCGACAAGGACAAAGAAGCGCTTAAGAGGGTATCAGGCAATTTTGGTATAAAATGCCACGAATCCAATCTCCAGGTAACGTCCGAGAGCGCGATTGTGGTGCTCTCGGTAAAGCCGCAAAACATGAGAGAGGTCCTGGAGGAGATAAAGGGGGAGATCAGAGATGATCATTTGATCATTTCCATCGCCGCCGGGATCCCTCTCAGGATGATTCACGAAATAGTGAGACGGGATATCCCCCTTATCCGGGTCATGCCCAACACCCCGGCCCTTGTTCAGAAGGGGGTCAGCGCACTGGCGGGCGGGGCTTTGGCGACAGGAGAGCATATGGCAATGGCCGGGAAAATCTTTGGGGCCGTTGGAGATACGGTAGAAGTGGAAGAGAGGATGATGGACGCTGTAACCGCCCTTTCCGGAAGCGGTCCGGGCTATGTCTTCAGGATCATGGAGTGCATGGTCGAGGCAGGGATTGCCGTGGGTCTGGAAAAAGAGACCGCCCTCAGCCTTGTGATCGGGACCTTCTTAGGTGCAGCCCATTTGGCAAAGGCGTCTGATGATTCCCTCTCTGAATTGCGTCAGAAAGTAACATCCCCGGGCGGGACAACCGCAGCAGGTCTGGCGGTGTTTGACGAAAAAGGGTTAAAAAAGATGACGATTGATGCCATTGACGCTGCATGCAAGCGGTCCCTGGAATTGGGGAAGAATTACTGAAAATCGTGTAACACCCGGTAGCCCTCCTTTTCGTGGCAGCATCCATTCCTTTCTTATCCTTGGGACCATGAGGGTCTCTTTCCCAAAGGACGTAACAAAAATTATCCAGAGCGTATAGAACGCCCCTTTGACCTTCAATACAGATTCCGGGCAGGCAGAGGCGATGTCCGTTTAAATAAATACCTTTTTCTGGGGCTGTCCAGTGACGAATTCTAAGGCCTCGCTGCCGTTCCTGTGAAACGATCCCCTTATTTACGTCCTTTGGGAAAGAGACCCTCATGGTCCAACAATTTGTTTCAAACGACTAAAGTGTTACCTAATTTCCAGTTTCTCATATATCAAGGGACAAAGCCCTTAATGTCAACCCAGAGATGATCTTTGGTTGACAATCAGATAAAGCGATGTTATCAGATCGCATATTCGCTTGCCCATCAATCATCATAAGAATCCGAATATGAACACAAAGGATAGATCGTTAGCATATCTGAAAGCGGAAAAAGGAAGCTATGTTTCCGGGGAAGCTTTGAGTCGTAGAATCGGTATTACACGATCCGCCATATGGAAAAATATCAGCAAACTGAGAGAAGAGGGCTATGCCATAGAATCCTCTCCCAGAAAAGGGTATCTCCTCTCGAGGGTTTCTGAAATGCTTTTGCCCGTTGAGATCCGGGAGGGACTTGCCACTGAGGTTTTTGGCAGGGGAGATATCATCCATTTCACCGAAACTGACTCGACCAATGAGAGGGCAAAGGAATTAGCCATTAACGGCGCTCCCGAGGGGACCCTAATTGTGTCAGAAAAGCAGACAGCCGGGAGGGGGAGAAAGGGAAGGACCTGGTTTTCCCCGTCAGGGGCCGGGATTTATACCTCCCTCATCCTGAGGCCTGAAATGCCCCCAAGTGAGGCCCCGAGAATAACCTTCGTGACCGCGGTTTCAGCGGCCGAGACACTCCTTCACCTGACGCCGTTAGAGGCCCGTATCAAATGGCCCAACGATATCCTCGTCAGGGGGAAAAAGATCGCCGGCATCCTTACTGAAATCAGCACCGAAATGGATGCCATAGATTACGTTGTGGTCGGCCTCGGGATGAATGTCAACATTCCGCATTTTCCTGATGAAATCACAGACACAGCCACCTCCATCCTTATTGAGACAGGAGAGCCGTTTTCCAGGGTAAACATTGTGAGGGAATACCTGAGACGGCAAGAGGAATATTGCCGGATGTTGAGAGTATCCGGCTTTAAGCCGATTCTGACGCGGTGGAAGGAACTGGCAAATATTGTCGGCCGGCAGATTAAGGTGGAGATGATCGACAGGACACATATTGGAGAAGTCGAGGATATTGACCAAGAAGGGGTCCTGATCCTCAAGGACAGGGAGGGGACGTCTCACAGGATATTTTCGGGCGATGTTACATTCATGTGAGGGGAGCGGCGTGAAAAACAAAGGGTTATCCATACGGGGAATGGTCTATGCGTCCATTTTCGGCGCCGTAACCGCAGCAGGGGCCTATATCATGATACCCCTGCCTCCGGTCCCCATAACCCTTCAGACCTTATTCCTCTATGTGGCAGCGGCCCTCTTAGGTGGACGTTTGGGCGCATTGAGCCAGGTGGTGTATCTCCTGGTCGGCCTCATAGGGCTTCCTGTCTTTGCTGGCGGCAAGGCCGGCATGGGGGTCTTACTGGGACCAACAGGAGGATATCTGATCGGGTTCATCGCCGGGGCCTATGTGATCGGCAAACTGGTTGAGACAAAGAGGACCCCCGGGCTTATCTGGATCGTTTTCTCGATGGTATCAGGCACCGCCCTGATTTATCTGTTTGGCGTGTTTCAACTCATGATTATCGCAAATCTCTCTATGAATAAGGCGATCACCGTAGGCGTACTCCCCTTCCTGATCGGAGACGCCCTCAAGATCGTGGTGGCGGCCTTTTTGACTTTGAAGGTCAGGGATAGAATAAGGATTTAGACAAGGAAATTAGAATGATAAGAGTAGAAGACCTGGTCTATCAGTATGAGGTGAAAAGCGAACGGGTTCTCAATGGCATATCCCTTGAGATAGAAGAGGGGGAGTATGTGGGCATCATCGGGCCGAACGGCTGTGGGAAAACCACCCTAATTCGGCATCTTGACGGTCTCTTGTCTCCCACTGAGGGAGACGTATGGGTTGAGGGAATGAACACCAGAGATCCCGCTGCCGTCCAGAAGATCAGACAAATCGTCGGCATGGTATTTCAGAACCCGGACAACCAGATCGTCGGCATGAGCGTTGAAGAAGACGTCGCTTTCGGCCCGGGCAATCTGGGATTACCTCCCCCTGAAATACGAAAAAGGGCCGGGGAATCGCTTGCCATCGTGGGGATGGAAAAACATGCCAGGAGGCCCCCCCATACCCTTTCCAATGGGGAAAAGCAACTTGTAGCCATCGCTGGCGTCTTGGCCATGGAACCTAAGTACATAGTCCTCGACGAACCCACCTCCTATCTCGATCCGTCCGGACGAAAAAGGGTTCTCCGTGTCGTAAGAGAACTCAATGAAAAGGGAATTACCATCATTCATGTGACTCACAACATGGATGAGATTGCTGAAGCGGATGAGATTTTCGTACTCAATGAAGGAAGGATCGTTCTGAGGGAAGAACCGGCAAAGGTGTTTACCAGGGTTGAATGGCTCAGGGGACTTGGCGTGGATATCCCCAAGGTCACCGAGTTGATGTGGCAGTTAAGGCAGATGGGAAAGGATGTCCGCACCAATATCTTTACGATGGAGGACGCCTGTCTTGAGCTCTCAACGTTGATTCGTGCGAGAACGCCTTAAACATTGAATATTGACGATTGACCAATGCCCAATTTCAAGTTTCAGGTTTCAAGTTTCGTATCGCTTTAGCTTCTTGAAACAATCATTTGTTTGTTGCCTGGGACCATGAGGGTCTCTTTCCCAAAGGACGTAAATACGTGGATCGTTTCATAGGAACGGCAGTGAGGCCTTGAAATTCGTCGCTGGACAGCCCCAGAAAAAGGTATTCATTTAAACGGACATCGTCTCTGCCTGCCCGGAATCTGTATTGAACGTCAAGGGGGCGTTCTATACGCTCTGGACTACTTTTGTTACGTCCTTTGGGAAAGAGACCCTCATGGCCCAACGCTTTGTTTCAAACGGCTAAAGTGTTACCAGGTTTCAAGTTTCAGCTTACAGCCTGCGGCACCAACACCTTTAGGCATTTTAGCTCACTTTAGGCACTTCCCATGTATCACATAGGTCAATACGTTCCTGGCGAATCCATCATTCATCGATTGGACCCGAGAGTCAAGATCGGATTTGCTGTTGTGTTGAGCATATTGATCTTGAAGGGAGGGATACTCACCGAGGGAATCGCCAGCGCCTTTTTGCTTGCCCTTGTTCCATGCTCGCGATTGGCCCCTCATCATATGAGAAATGCCCTCAGGCCGGTAATGTTTTTCTTCGTCCTTCTCTTTTTTCTCCATCTTTTTTTTACTGACGGGACACCGATCCCCCCCTTTCCTCCGTGGCATGTGACAGTGACCTATGAGGGCCTTCACAGGGGGGCGATGATTACCTGGCAATTCATGCTCCTCATATTAAGCGCCTCTATCCTCACAATGACCACAACGCCTACCGAACTGGTAAGCGGCATCGAAAGGCTCCTGCGGCCGCTTAAGATCCTTGGCGTCCCGTCACACGATGTTGCCATCATGATATCCATTGCCTTGAGATTTGTCCCTACGTTTCTTGAAGAGATTGACAGGATCAAAGAGGCCCAGATGGCCAGGGGGGCAAATTTCAAGACCGGCCCGCTTGCCCGGAGGGCCAAAGCCACACTGTCGTTATTGATGCCGCTTGTCTTGTGCTCCCTGCGCAGAGCGGATGAGCTTGCGACTGCCATGGAGGCACGCGGATACAGAAGGGGTCCACGGACCTATATGAAGGAACTATCCATGACCCGTGCCGATTACGTAGCCGTGCTGGTGATGATCTTCCTGACAGGTCTTCATTTTCTGTAACAGTTCAGCCACTAAGGCACAAAGGCTCAAAGGAAGGACATGAATTTTAAACCCCTATCAAAAAGAGAAGAATCTATTGCTAAAAAAATTGTAGATGCGGCATATACCGTGCATAAGATATTAGGACCGGGTTTGCTTG
>JACKQG010002477.1_pt1 | contig 24074 bp, 22 predicted proteins | sample 8237621 | NCBI WGS metagenome assembly JACKQG01 (sample SAMN15677084, study PRJNA649215) | marine metagenome | biome: marine; feature: Black Sea; material: saline water; isolation source: suspended particulate matter (SPM) from the Black Sea western gyre | collected 2013-06-09/2013-06-10 | depth... | reverse complement strand
GCGTAAAAGTCTTGGCGCTTATTATAAGTGAAAGGTGCGGAAAAAAATAGAACTATAGACATAAGGATAGCGGTAAGAAAGAAACCATCCGAAGCCGCACCGAGCCCCATCTCGGGTAAAAACCAGGTGATCCCCGCCGCAAGCATCAGCGGGAGCAGCCAATAAAGGAGCCAGACCACCCCAAAACGAAGGCCATCCATGAAGAGCCCCGACCAATCGACCCAAGGCGGCAAAACCGGGTGTCCCGACGTACGCACGGCGCGAGACATCCGGTAGAGATAGCCAAAGGCGAAGACATTCACAATCGGCACGAAAGAGAGCAGACCGCCGATTAACCATTGCACCCAAAACCCGTTCAATTTGATCAGGCGATTAAAAACTTCTTCAAATATTGGCGTTTCCTTCATAAAAAGTATATTGCAGTCTATCGCAGTGAATCCCGTATTAAAAGAAAAATTGGAGCAGTATCGTGGCCGTGTCGAGCGAGGCATCGACCAGCTTCTACCTGCCGCGGATACTCGCCCGGCTAAGTTACACGCCGCCATGCGCTACTCATTGGAAGCGGGTGGCAAACGTATCCGCCCCGCCCTGCTCTTCGCCGCCAGTGAGCTCTTCCCCGCTTACGCTGACCCGATCGCCGCCGCCGTCGCCATCGAGTGCTTGCATACCTACACGCTGATCCACGACGATCTACCTTCGATTGATGACAGCGATCTGCGCCGTGGGCGCCCCAGTTGCCACGTGCAATTCGACGAGGCCACTGCTGTGTTGGCTGGCGACGCACTCCTCACCTATGCCTTCCAACTACTAGCGCAAGCCTACCGAGACGAACCGGCACTCGCCGTCTACCTCATCGCCGACCTTTCCGATGCCAGCGGCAGCAAGCGCCTCATCGGCGGACAACAGGAAGACATGGAGAACGAAGGTCGCCCCATCGACGCCGACATCCTACAATACATCCACGAAAACAAGACGGCCGCCCTCCTGACCGCAGCGCTCACGATGGGGCTCGCGTTCTGCCAGCCGACCGATGCCCAAGTCGAGCTCATGCAAAGCACTGGCTATCATCTCGGCCTCGCCTTCCAGATCGTCGACGATATACTGGATGCCACCTCAGATCCTGGAACAATGGGCAAACCAGTCGGCAACGACGCCGCCGCCGAAAAGTCTACCTATGTCGCACTCCATGGCATCGAAGGCGCCCGCACCGAAGCCAAGCGCCATACCCAGACCGCCATCGATGCCCTCGAGACACTCGGCGGCAACAACTCTCTACTCATTGAACTCGTGCGCGAACTGGAAACTCGAATCAACTGACATGGCCGAAATAGGACGCTACAACATTCTCACCGTACTCGAAACCAGCGATCACGGCCTCTACCTCGACGGTGGTGCGCATGACAAAATACTCATGCCTAAGCGCTACATCACGCCCGAGATGAAAGTCGGCACCGAGGTGGAAGTCTTCGTTTACAATGACTCGGAAGACCGGCTCGTTGCCACGACAGAAAAGCCCCTCGCCCAAGCCGGCGAATTTGCCTACCTCGAAGTCGTCAGTGTGAACCCCAACGCCGGCGCCTTCCTCGACTGGGGCCTGAGCAAAGACCTCCTGCTACCCTACCGCGAGCAAGGCAACATCCACTTCACTGAAGGCGACGGTGCCATCGTGGCCGTTTACGTCGACGAATATACCAATCGCGTAGTTGCTTCGACCCGCTTGCACAACCACCTCCCTCACGAAAGACCACCCTACGAGCCCAACGACCCGGTAGAGGTGCTCATCTACGGCGACTCGCCCCTCGGCTTCAAAGCAATCATCGACAAACGCTATCGCGGACTCCTTTACCATGAGGAGACCTCTGACCAGCTCGAACCCGGCGACCAGTTCACCGGCTATATCAAGAAAGTGCACAACGACGGCAAGATCGACCTCCGCCGCGACCCCTCGGGCTACGGCCGCGTAGAGGGCGTCAGTCAAGTCATCCTCGACCAACTGGAAGCCGCCGGCGGTGCGCTGCCCTTTAATGACAAAAGCAGCCCCGAAGACATCCGCACCACCTTCGACACAAGCAAGAAGGCTTTTAAACAAGCCATCGGAAAGCTCTACAAGCAACGCCGTATCCTGATTACGGATACGGGGATTGAGCTAATTGTCGCTAGCTAGCGCCGTAATCCGTAGTGACGACTGCAGTCGCCATCAAGTCGTCGCGCCCCCAGGCTGCGATATGGCAATTTACTCCGATTGCAACAACACGGCAGTGTCTTTGTAGAGCTCGCGGTTGCTCGATTGGAATTCAGCTTTGAGGCGCACTCGAGAGTCGAACAAGTCGACGACCTTCCAAGATTCCAGTTGCCAAAGTCCGTCCACCTTCCCGCCGTGGGCGATACCGACGATGAGGTGGCTGGCATCATCGAGGATCTTGTTCGTCGCCCGCTTGGGCTCGAAGTAGAAAGTGCGAAAGCTGCTGTCTTCGCTGCCGCTTTTATAAACTTTTGGGTCGATGTAAAAAACGCGCCCGCTCTCGATGTCCCTCAGAAGGAGATCGGGATAGCCGGAGCGCTGGGTCTGGCCGGAAGCGGTGAGCGGGATGCGGCATTCATAGACGCCTTCCAAATTGAGGTGGGCCAGCAGGTAGTCTTCGATATGCCGGCTGATTTCGTTCACCCGGCCGACCTCGTGGATCGGGTTGCCGGGTTCGGCCAAATCAGTGAGCATTGCGCCGAGGGTCGCTTCGAGATGCGTCAGCATGGCTGCGTGCACTACATCCGAGGGCACGACTGGCAGCACTGCGCATCCGGAAACCGCCTCCGCAACTTCGGCGAAGCGGACGCTATCAAGCCGTTCCCCGTCCTTTAATAGCCAATCCACGAAGGGTTGGGTGTCTGCGTTCCCGTTCGGCTCCGACTCTGCGAAACAAACGAAAGTCGCAAAGTATGCGACCAAGAATATGCGGCGAAAGATCATGATAGGGAACCTGCGTAGTGTTCAGATTGAGTGAACCTACGCGCGAAATCGGAATGCGCGCTCGAGCGTCGATCAAGCGTCAATCGACGCGGAACGCCAATGCGCAATACGGGCGGCGACTTGCTTCGGTCCGGGCATTCCGGGCTTGTCGCGGGCAGCGAGCGCCCTTTCTAGGTCAAAGGCCTGAATCCAGTCTTCGCTTAGAGCTTCGTGGATTTTGCAGACCTCGGCGTAGGGTAATTGATTCAGTGGGGTCTCCAACTCTTCAGACAGACCGACTAAGGCGCCCACCACGTGGTGAGCTTCGCGGAAAGGCACCCCCTTGTTAACGAGATAATCGACGACATCGGTGGCCAGGAGGGCTGGATCGGCGACGGCGACGGCGCAACGCGACGCATCGGCTCGGACGCCGGGCAGGCAGGCGGCCACACAGTCGAGCATCAGCTTCGTCTGATCAAAGCTATCAAAGACCGGCGGCTTATCTTCCTGTAGATCGCGATTGTAGGTCAGCGGCAGACCTTTGACCATAGTCAACAGCATCTGCAGGTTACCCGTAAGACGGGCCGACTTACCTCGGATCAATTCGAAGGCATCCGGATTCTTCTTCTGCGGCATCAGGCTGGAACCTGTGGTAAAGGCATCTGGTAATTTCACGAAGCCGAACTCAGCGCTACTCCAGAGAATAAAGTCCTCGGAGAGGCGCGAGAGGTGCACACCGACTGCTGCGCAGGCGGAGGCGAATTCGATAAAGCTGTCACGATCGCTCACCGCATCCATACTGTTTTGCGTGACTTGCGGATTACCGGCGGCATCGACAAAACCGAGCTCCCGAGCCACAAACTCCCGATCGATCGGGAGCGTCGTGCCGGCGATCGCGCCGGAGCCGAGCGGGCAGACATTGGCCTGCGCCTTTACCGCTGCGATGCGCGTACGGTCACGCGCGAACATCTCGACATAGGCAAGCAGATGATGCGCCATAGAAACGGGCTGGGCGCGTTGCAAATGCGTGTAGCCGGGGATAATCACACGCTGCGTCTGGTCCGCAAGTTCGACGAGGGCAGCGATGACCGCGGCGAGCGAAGCGTCGAGCACTGCGCAGGCATGTTTAAACCAAAGACGCACGTCGGTGGCCACTTGGTCGTTGCGGCTGCGGGCCGTATGCAACTTGGCCGCGGCAGGAACGGCTTGGGTCAGCGCCTGCTCGATGTTCATATGCACATCTTCGAGCGCAGGATCCCAGTTGAATGCGCCCGCTTCGACTTGAGCACGTATGACATCCAGGCCCGCTTGGATCGCGTCACGCTCCTCCTCGGTAAGGATGCCGACGTGGGCGAGCATCGCAGCCTGCGCCTTGCTACCTTGGATATCAAAGGGGGCAAGCCGTTGATCAAAAGATACGGATTCACCGATGCGGAGCATCAAATCGGCGGGGCCTTCGGAGAAGCGTCCACCCCACGTTGCTTGTTTTTTTCCATCTGCCATAGCTGAGAGAATTTGCGCTCCGCTCGCTTTGGCAAATCTAATCCGAAATCTGGAAGCATTGTCCCTATCGCTTTTTCAGCTAAGCGCTACGCCTTTAAATACTGTTTCTGTAATTCTTCGACCACAGATGGATCGGCCAGAGTGGTCGTGTTACCAAGTTCTTTCCCCTCGGCGATATCGCGTAAAAGGCGGCGCATGATCTTGCCCGATCGTGTTTTGGGGAGATCTGAAGAAAAGAGGATACGCTCCGGACGTGCAAATTTGCCGATCCCCTTGTCAATCATTGAGATCAATTCTTTACGCAATGGCTCATCATGAGCACGGCCATCAATCACAGTAACAAAAGCAATGAGGCCTTGCCCCTTGATCTCATGCGGGATACCGACAACAGCCGACTCGGCCACGTCCTGGTGCTCGACGAAGACACTCTCCAACTCGGCGGTGCCGATACGGTGTCCGGACACATTAACCACATCATCGACGCGCCCGAGGATCCAAATGTAACCATCCTCATCGCGGCGGGCACCATCACCAGGGAAGTAATATTTACCATCCCACTTACACCAGTAGGTGTCTTGGAAACGTTGCGGATCTCCGTAGATGCCACGCAGCATACCTGGCCAAGGTTTTTTGATCGCCAAAATACCCGCTTCGACTTCTTCCCCCTCGTCCGTCAGGATCACCGGCTCCACTCCGAAGAAAGGAACCGTCGCACAACCGGGTTTGGTGGCTGTCGCACCCGGCATAGGAGTGAGCATGTGGCCGCCGGTTTCAGTTTGCCACCAAGTGTCGACAATCGGGCAGCGCTCGCTGCCGATCATCTTGTGATACCAAATCCAAGCCTCGGGGTTGATCGGCTCACCAACCGTACCCAGTAAACGGAGCGAGGAGAGGTCTTTATTCGTCACCCAGCTATCGCCCCACTTCATGAAGGCGCGGATCGCAGTCGGTGCGGTGTAGAAGATGGAAACTTTGTATTTTTCAATGATCTCCCAAAAGCGCCCTTCGTCCGGGTGATTTGGCGCACCTTCGTAGATCACTTGCGAGACGCCGTTCTGCATGATGCCGTAAACAATATACGTGTGTCCAGTGATCCACCCTACATCCGCAGTGCACCAATACACATCGTCGTTCTTGAGATCGAAAATATACTTGGAAGTCAAGTAGCTGTAGACCTGATAACCAGCAGTTGTGTGCATGATGCCCTTGGGCTTGCCCGTAGTGCCGCTCGTGTAGAGCAGGAAGAGCAAGTCCTCCGCCTCCATTTCTTCGGCCGGACACAGATCACTCACGTCGGCGACTAAGTCATGATACCAGGCATCGCGCCCCGCTTGCATAGGACAATCGACCGGGTGGTCATCCCCCCGTTTGACCACGATCACATCTTTCACGCAGGCGCAATCAGCCACGCCTTCGTCGACGATCTTTTTCAGTTCAAGCATCTTGCCACGCCGGTAACCTCCGTCACCCGTGATCACCATCCGCGTTTCGCTATCGAGCACGCGGTCTCGAATCGAATCGGCCGAGAAACCGGCAAAAATAACCGTATGCACGGCTCCGATACGGGCACAGGCCAGAACCGAAATCGCCAACTCTGGGACCATGGGCAGGTAGATCGCAACACGGTCGCCCTTTTTGACCCCACGGGCCTTCATTGCATTGGCGAAGCGGCAAACTTCGAGATGTAGCTGCGCGTAGCTGATATCACGGGTGTCACCTGGCTCACCCTCCCAGTGGAGGGCGATCTTATCCCCCTTACCCGCTTCGATGTGTCGATCGAGGCAATTATACGAGAGATTCGTGCGGCTACCGTCGAACCACTTAAAAAACGGAGCGTCTGAAGTATCCAGCACACTGTCCCACTTTTTGAACCAGTGGAGATCCTCGGCAGCCTCCGCCCAGAAAGTCTCGGGATCCTGAATACTTTTACTGTAAAGTGCTTTATAGGCATCTTCTCCGCTAATATGGGCGCGTTTTACGAATGCAGAAGCCGGTGGAAATTTGCGGTGCTCGTGAGAGACCGACTCCATTGAGGAATGATCAGTAGTCATTGTATTTGTAGGGGGGAGAGGTAATAGAACCTGATTGATGAATGAAGTGGAACTAACAAAAAAACTAGGCAATTATCCCGAAAAATAAGGTCAATGACATTTCCAGGAAAACTGACATCAGGAAGCAGCTGAAAGCAGTTGACAAGGACTCTGGGGGAAACCTACATGAACCCTTTACGCGCGTCTGGGGACGCGTTTCTTGATAATGGAAAACTTCGCAGATCAATGCCTCGACATGGCCCAATCCATCTTGGGTCACAACTTAGAATCAATCACCGAACAGGGCACAATCACTCCTGTCGCCGGAGAACACAGCCGCTTGGACGAACCGGGACATGCTGCGCTTGCCATTGGCGAGTATTATCGGGCGACCAACGAGACGACCCTAGGTGAATACGATTTGATCGACCTCTCCGCCCGCACCGTGACCGCGCAGGCATTCTGCCCCGAAGAGATGGAAAACGGCCTAGCCTATGCAGCGCTCGGCCTCCTCTCCTTCAGCCCGTCAAAGGACCGCAATCCAGTCTGGGAGCGCCTCATGGACCCGACCCGGGAACAACTCGACAAGCTCCTCCTGGAGCGCAGTGACTACCAGAACCATTATCAAGCCTTCAACATCGCCAAGGCTGTGACCCGCTTCAGCCTGGGTCTCTCCAAGAAGGACGAGACTGGCCGGCTGATCGACCGTTTCCTCGAGCGTATCGACAGCCACTCTTCTACCGGCTATATCGACGATGCCGCTGGCGACGAAGCTCGCCTCGGTGGCAGTTTCGACATCTACGGAGTGCTTAGTTTTGTTTTCATTCGCCAAGCCTTACAGCTCCACGCCAACTTACACCTGCGTGAGCGTAAACTCCCCAGCCTCCGCTCATACTCGGAGAAGTATCTTAAACTGATCCCGGACCTAGCCCGCCAAGACGGCATTGGCTGGGCCTACGGTCGCTCGCTCGGTGCCTACGGTCAGATGCACTGCATCAGCCTAACCTTGCAAGCCCTTCGCGACGGATGGGTGCCCGCCAACCAGCGCGACCTCTATGTCGATGCGGTGCGCCGCCTCTTCATGAATTTCTTCGTCACCTACCTCGACCAGGAGCACGGCTACTTGGTCATCCGCGACGAAGAGCGTAACACCGTGCCTTACCACACCACACGCATGGCCAACTTCGACGCGGCCCGCTACCTCTGCCAATGGTCGCGCCTTGCTCGATCTGCCGGCGGCGATGCCTCACCCTCGGCACCCGTTCCAGCCCGTAAGGTTGCTCGCTATGTCAGCTTCGATAAGTCGCATCGCAAGGAACAAGGCCTCTTCGTCTACCAGGACCCCGATTCGGGACTCGCCGTGCAATTACCTCTGATTGGTTCGAGCAAGCTGGGCAAAGGCACTTCCGACTACCTAGCCTTCCCCCACTCTCCTGGCATCTTCGACTGGCCGGTGGATACATATCTGCCCATCATGCAGCCCGAACTTACCTTCGGCGACAAAGTCATCGTACCTTCTTTCTATGGCAAAAACTGCACCACCAGCATGGGTCTGCGCAACGCGCTAAATTTTAAATATGACCAACCGGAACTTATTACCAAAGACGAAGAACTGGTCAACGGGCTCGGCAGCTGCAAGGTCACATGGACTTTTCTTAAAGGGAAGATCAGCTGTGAGTTCGCCTTCAGCGTAAAACAACAAGTCACGCTCGACAAGATGCGCTACGTCCTTGGCATCGCCGCACCACATAGCCGCTACCGTGTCGCCACCGCCTTCACTCTGGGCGAAAGCGGCCACCGCACTGAAGTCATTAAAGACGACTTCCAAGCCGAATGGAAAGAGCTCGAAGTCGTCAGCGACGACCCCACATACCGCACTTATTACGGTAACATGCACTACCTGCAAATCCTGCAGCGCGACCGCCCGCTCGTCATGCGCCCCGGCACACAATACCGCCTTGCGCTCTCCTTCGAGCCCGACATCGCGTTTGCGGATGAATAATAGCGAATGAATGATGGCGGATAGCGAATAATTCCAAATCAGCCATTCGCTTTTCGCCATTCGCCATTAACAACTATGTTGTCTGTCCGCATCATCCCTTGCCTCGACGTCCATAACGGACGTGTGGTCAAAGGTGTCAATTTCGTCAATCTGATCGACGCGGGTGACCCCGTGGAACAAGCCAAAGCCTACGAGCAGCAAGGGGCCGACGAACTCGTCTTTCTTGACATCACCGCGTCGAGCGACGAGCGAAACACCATGATCGACGTGGTCGAACGCACCGCATCCGAGTGCTTCATGCCGCTCACCGTCGGCGGCGGCCTGCGCACGGTCGAGGACATCCGTGCCATGCTCAACGCAGGGGCCGATAAAGTCAGCCTCAACACCGCCGCTATCCTCAACCCGGATCTGATCCAAGAGTCCGCCGCCCGCTTTGGCAACCAATGCATCGTCGTCGCGATCGACGCCAAGCGCGCGCCTGGGGAAGACGGCAAGTGGGAGGTCTACACCCACGGCGGCCGCAAGCCCACTGGCCTCGATGCGGTCGAATGGGCGCGGACAGTCGTGGCCCTCGGCGCCGGCGAAATCCTCCTGACCAGCATGGACTCCGACGGCACCCAAGCCGGCTTCGATAACGCCCTCAACCGAGCTGTGAGCGAAGCCGTCGAAGTGCCCGTCATCGCCTCCGGCGGTGCCGGCACCCTAGACCACCTGGCCGACGCCATTATCGAGGGCAAAACAAGCGCCGTCCTCGCCGCCTCCATTTTCCACTTCGGCACTTTCACCATCCAACAAGCCAAAGAGCACCTCCAGTCAAAGGGACTGCCGGTTCGGCTCTGAGCCACCGAATACGGCTCAGGACGAGCCTTTGAAAAAGTGACCGCCATGATTCATCTATGATCACAAAGCCGTCGCTCTCGTCCATCGTTTGAGTATGGATCAAACCCGCGCCAGCGGGGACGACGTCCCAGCCCTGTCGGATCGTTTTCTACGTGGTCGCGACTGGCATTGCATCGCTACCGCAGCGCAATAATATCGATTATTGGCAAATCAGGAAGCTAGATTGCGTTCCCGAATGAATACCTCTACCAGCCAGTTCAACGCAATCGATGCAATGGGATGAGCGAGGTGCTCGGCAACTGAGGGCGGATGGAGCGTCTACCTATAGGTGACTGCTAGCCTGAAAGAATCTGGATTTGTCGTCATCCGCTAGGTAGAGGATTTTACAGCTTACGCCATAGAAGGGAAATCTTCAAAGGCTCCCTCAGGCGCCCCAGTCTACGTTCTGAGGTTGCACACATATCATTCGCCGAGCATTGATAGAAAAACTAAACAAGAATGAATTGCCTTTCATTCTTCCAGTAAGTCGCAGACTATACTAAGGTTAAAAATTTCACTAAGTTACATCCAAACCGACGCCTAGCATGCCAGATATTAGCCGCTACCTCGACGCTGCCATCCTAAAAGCCGAACTCACCGAAGCCGAAGTAATTGAGGCGGTCGATACCTGTATCCGGCTCAATGCCTTCAGCGTTTGTGTGCGGCCTTGTGACATCGAGCTGGCTCAACGACGTTGCCAAGGGACCGATACAGCAGTCTGCGTCGTATTGGGCTTCCCGCACGGCGTTCAACTGCCGGAGTCCAAGGTCGACGAGGCACGCCGCTACATCGGGCGGGGCGTCGATGAAATCAACATGGTGGCCAACTACGGCTGGATTAGGTCAGGCAAGTGGGACGCAGTTGAAGCCGACGTGGCTGGCGTGGCTCTGCTGACGAGAGCTGCCGGCGTCCTCCTGAAAGTGATATTTGAAACGGCTCACCTCAATACGGATCAAATCAAACAGATGGTCGAGGTCTGCATTCGGGCTGGCGCAGATTTTGTCAAAACTTCAACTGGCTTTAACGGCGAGGGTGCTCAAATAGAAGACGTTCAGACGATGCTCGATACCGCAGCCGGGCGGATCAAGGTAAAGCCCTCGGGCGGCATTCGCGACCGCGCGGATGCACAGCGCTTCGTCGATATGGGCGTGCACCGACTCGGGGTGGGCTGGACGTCCTGCCAGGCAATCTGCGAGGGCTCGGCGGCCGAGTCCGCAAGCGGCTACTGAAATTGACATGTTTCCGCACAAAAAGAAGAAAAAAGTCGATTATGAAGCGCTCAACTCGGCATTGATGCGTATACCGCGCATGGATGTGGAGGTTGCCCGCAATCTACTCGACATCGGCATTTGCGAAATCTATGAACTACAAGGGCGTGCCCCCGAGATTCTATTCGAAGAGGTCTGCCGTAAAAGCTTCCCAATTCCCGCTGACCGGATTCGCTATTTTCGCCTAGCGGTGTATTATGCAGAATGTGAGTCGCCTGAAATGTCCAAATTACATCCAGACGCATGGAACTAGTCGGCGCGACCGCCCACAAATAGATGATGACTTCTCAGGAAATTGAAATACCACGCGAGGTGCCTGTTATGACACTGAGTCAGACCGTGCTCTTCCCGCAAGCTATGATGCCGCTCTTTATCTTCGAGCCGCGCTACCGCGAAATGTTGAGCGATGTGCTGGAGCAAGACCGCATTTTCGCTGTAGCTGCACTGGACGAGGCAAAGGATGATGCGGAGGTATTTGAAACCCCCTGCTCGATCGCAAGTGTCGGCGTCGTCCGCGCCTGCAAGCAAAATTCGGATGGCACCTCAAACTTGATTCTGCAGGGCCTCGCACGTGTCGAGTTTGAGCAGATCGTCTGCGAGGAGCCTTACCGACGCGCCCGTATTCACCAAGTGATCGGTGAATCTGACGGTAGCGAAGGGACGCTAGCCGCGATCCAACCTACCCTGCTTGCACTCCTGCAGACGCAAATGCGGCTCGGTGCCGACATCCCCAAAGAGGTGCTGCAATTTCTTTCCAACATACAAGAGCCGGAAAACGTGCTCGACTTGGCTATCTACACGCTCTGCCCGGCTGGGCGATTCAAACAGGAACTCTTGGAAACCCGCGGCATCCTGGCCCGCTTCAAAAAATTCGAACGTGCACTGAGCTCACAGATCGAAGGACTCAAACTCGACCGGAAGCTCAAGGGTGGACTCGGCGAGAATGGCATTGGAAACAACTAAGCCGAGCTACGTGACATCTATCGATCCGGTTTCTCAAAAAAGAAACTGAGCAAGCCATGGTTGACCTCGATTGTATGGACATTGGCTAGACTAACGGTCTGTTCGCCTACACGCGTTTCGATCTCGTGAGCGAAAGGAAAACCCTCCACTTCCCGATAGTCGCGGTAGAGAGTCTGAAAGGCGATCCCACCCTCCGCATTCAACTCATCTCGGCGCAGAAGATACGCACTCTTCATATCCAAGTAGTAATGGCTGACCAAGTCTCCCGGCTCACGCACCTCTATAATATATACACTATTCCCCTCCCAGATACTGCGTTCGAGTTGATTAATTTGAACCTGACTCTTTTCAAGAAGACGGAAGAGCGGACTGTCGAAACGTGCCATTTTCCTGAGAGAGTCATACTCCGATCCATTGAGAGATTTAATCATAACCTCACCATTTGTCTCAACGCGTATCCAACCTGATGAACCATTAAAGCCAGTAATCACACTATTTGCACCATTCGAAATACGGTAACGCATAGAGTAAGGACGTTTTTGATACACCAGAAAGGCATAATTCTGACCATTCTGCTCGATCGTGCCTTCGATGCTGAGCGACGAGAGCGCCTCAGCATCCCTAAATCCACCATAGGTCTCAATATAACGCTGCAAGATGCGCTGCAACGAATATGCATCGCTCTGCGCATACCCGAAGGCAGGGAGCAGACAAAGGATACAAAATAAATTAGAGACTTTACAGTTCATGATTTCATATCGACTTCACGACACTCGAATGGCAAGCCTATCGTCATCCGCAGAAGCGTAGAAGGAAAGATTGTCAGCCTACTCAATCATCGCCAACTATCTATAGTATGACCTACGAAATTATAAGTGAATGGCTCCAAAATTTGCACATCGCACCAAGCTTAGCTCACCTGCTTGGACTACTGGGGGCTGGCCTCTACCTCATCATTCTTGCTTGGCTGGCCAACTTAGTAGCCAAACGCTTGATCACCTACGTCATCCATCCGATTATAGGGAAAACATCCATCCAATGGGATGACCTCCTAGTCCGGCACAATGTGATCGTGCGTTTCTCTCATATCGTGCCGGTAGCGATTATTCACTTTTTCGCCCCCACTCTCTTCGATGGCTTGACCGGTATTATGAATGTGTTCCACGTCATCGTGAACACCTACCTGATCGTCATTATCCTGCTTGTGATCGATGGCATTCTTAATTTCACCAGAGCCGTCTGGGAGCGAAGTACGCTTGGTAAGCAGTATCCAGCCAAGAGCTTCATACAAGCAGCCAAGCTGATTATTAATCTGATTGGCTTCATCTTTATACTCTCGGCTGTTCTCGGCAAGTCACCACTCGTCTTCTTTTCCGGTCTCGGTGCGGTGACTGCAATTCTCCTTTTGATCTTCAAGGACGCCATTCTCGGCCTCGTAGCCGGCTTCCAGCTATCAGTGAATAACATGGTCATGGTCGGCGACTGGATCGAAATGCCGGCACGTGGAGCTGATGGTGATGTGATCGACGTCTCACTGACCACGGTTAAAGTGCAAAATTGGGATAAGACCATCACAACGATTCCGACCTACGCGCTGATTACGGATTCCTTTAAAAACTGGCGAGGCATGAGTGACGCCGGCGGACGGCGAATCAAGCGTCCACTCTACATCGACATGCGCACGATTCAGTTTGCCGATGAAGCAATGCTGGAACGCTTCAAGCGCATCCGTCTGCTCCGCCCATATTTAGAAGCGAAGCTCGATGAGATCCGAATGCACAACGACGGCATCGGCGAAGATCTCTCTGAGCTGATCAATGGTCGGCGCCTAACGAACGTGGGCACCTTCCGCGCCTACTGTGTGGCCTATCTACGCAATCACCCGAAAGCACGCCAGGATATGACACTCATCGTTCGCCAGCTCGCGCCTGGACCACAGGGGTTGCCAATCGAGATCTACGTTTTCAGTAACGACACCGCATGGGCACGCTACGAAGATATTCAGGGTGATATCTTTGACCACCTTCTCTCGGTTCTACCGGAATTTGGCCTCAGCGCCTACCAGGCTCCCAGTGGTGCCGATTTGGAAAAGGCAGGTCTGGCGCTCAGGGGAGTCGAATAAGCGAGACCCGATTCACTAAATCTCGAAATCCTGCTTCTTCGCCTCACCCGCGCCACTCGGGATATGGATCTCGGCGACCATTTCCTGCACATAATCAGGAGCGTCGGCGGTGAAGGCTTTAACCGTGAAGGCGACAGCAAAATTGATCAGCATGCCCACAAATCCGATGCCCTCCGGAGTGATACCAAAGAGCAGATGGTCGTCATGCCCACCGAGAAATTGAAAATAGACGATGTAACCGATGGTGAAGCTGATGCCCGCGAGCATGCCGCTAATGGCACTCTGCTTGTTCATTTTGGTGGAGAAAATACCGATCAATAGGGTCGGAAAGAAAGACGAGGCGGCGAGCCCGAAGGCAAAAGCTACGGTTTTGGCGATAAAGGCCGAGGGCGGGTTGATACCGAAATAAGCGGCCACCCCGAGCGCAACAAACGAGGCGGCGCGGGCGTAGTTGACCTCTTCGCGGTCGCTCAGGTCGGGCTTGATGATCTTCTTCATTAAGTCGTGCGAGATCGAGGTCGAAAGCACAAGAAGCAAGCCTGCAGCAGTCGAAAGGGCTGCCGCGATGCAACCAGCCATGAGTAAGGCGATGACCCACATCGGGAGTCCAGCCATGTGGGGATTCGCCATAACCATGATGTCGTTGCCGAACCAGAGTTCGTTCGGATTGGAGTCGTCAGCTTTGCTCGCCAGCAAACGCTCGCCTTGAGTGCCGATGCGTTGATACTCGGGCGCATCATAAGCTGGATAGACCGGGCTCTTACCTTGGAAAACAGAAAAAGTGCCTGCATCCGATTTGGCGGGGCCATAGTACTGAATGCGCCCGTCGCCGTTTTTATCGACCCAGGCCATCTGGCCGGTGGCTTCGAACTCCGTGAACCAGGAAGGGGCTTCGGTGTATGAAGTGTCGTGAAGCTTCTCGATCAAGTTAACCCGCGAAAAGGCGCCGATGGTCGGTGCGGTCAGGTAGATCACGGCAATGAAACTAAGCGTCCATGCCGCCGATCGACGCACGGAACGGACATTTTTTACGGTAAAGAAACGCACGATGACGTGGGGCAAGCCCGCCGTCCCACACATAAGCGCGGCGGTGATACAGAACATATTGATCGTCGACATCTTACCCGAGGTGTATTCTTGGAAGCCCAGCTCAAGATTGATATTGTTGAGCTTTTGCAAGAACGGCACGATCGGCTCGCTGGCAGTGTAGTCGCCGATCAAACCAAATTGCGGGAACACGTGTCCAGTCATGGCCATCGCGATATAGACTGCAGGAATGGTGTAGGCAAAGGCCATCACGCAGTACTGTGCCACCTGAGTGTAGGTGATGCCCTTCATTCCGCCGACCCCAGCGTAGGCGAAGACAATCGCCGCGCCAATGATCACTCCAAAGGGGATGCTGATACCAAAGAGCTGCGAGAAGACGACCCCGACTCCACGCATTTGCCCCATGATGTAGGTCATGCAGATGAAGATTGCACAAACCACAGCCACACCGCGGGCCAGCTTCGAGTAATAACGGTCGCCGATAAAGTCAGGCACGGTGGCCTTACCAAACTTGCGGAGATACGGCACCATCAAAACAGTGAGCAGCACAAAACCGCCCGTCCACCCCATCAGGAAACGAGAGGCATCATAACCGCTGATCGCCACGGTCCCGGCCATGGAAATAAAAGTCGCCGCCGACATCCAGTCGGCCGCCGTGGCCATACCATTGGCCAAAGGCGAAACACCACCACCTGCGGTGTAGTATTCTTTGGTCGAACCCGCCTTTGAGCGGACTGCGATCACGATGTAGAGGGCGAAGCTCAGCCCGATGAAAATAAAATTAAGGGTATCTTGGGACATGTTCGGGATAATTAGCGCTCTTCAGAGTAACCGTGTTCGTGATCGAGACGATTCATCAGGCAGGCGTAGATAATCAGGATGAGGACAAATCCGATGATCGAGCCCTGCTGCGCCATCCAGAAGCCGAAAGGTGCGCTACCGATCGAAGGAAAGTTGGCATCCAACCAGTCCCGCAGTAAGATACCTGCACCGAAACTGATCGTGAACCAGACTGCAAGCAGGTAGAGGGTAAGCTTAAGACAAGCACGGCGGTGTGCGCGGGGGTGATTTTCTTCCATGATGGATTGACTAATGAGGGGTATTAGAAAAATCCACAGAGTGCGTCCTTTAACCAAAGTTCCAAGTATAAAACTGCGGTTCTGATTCGTATGTAAGACACCTAGCCTACGTGCGCCACCTTAAGAAATAAAAAGTGCCGCCCTGAAGCGACTACGGCCTTAGTTGATCATCCTAGCAAAGTCTTCTTTAGCCACCGGGATGTAATGGCAGTCGAGTTCAGCCAGCGTCATCTTGTCCGTGTCGGAATCGTGCTGGTAGAATGGGTCGCCTGCCCATACCAAGGCAATGTGATTTGCTCTTGCGCTGGGTCGAGGTAACGAATCCGTTTTTGCATGCGTAGAGCGTCGCTGTGATCTTCATAGTAGTTGGGTAACTCGCCGAAGACGTGGTAACCCAATCGCTGATAAAGCTGGATCGCCGCACGGTTTTGCTTGGCCACTTCGAGACGCATAAAGAGCCTTTCTTGGTCTGCCGCGGCCGCTTCAAGAGCGAGCATCAAATGACTGGCAAAGCCGCGTCCGCGCGTTTCTGGATGTAGGGCGATCGAATAGAGCCGAGCCAAACGGGTGCCCGCATGTAAAAGCACAAGGCCGTAACCTCGCACCTGTCCTTTGACTTCGAGTATTTGTAAGATACAGTTATTTCTCTGGATCCAGCGCTGAAAGGAACGGCGGCTCAGTCGGTCGCTCTCAAAGCAGAGCGCTTCGAGTCCTAGCAGGGCTTCAAGGTCGTCGACTCGGACCTCACGGAGTATCGGAGTGGCTTGCATCTAGTCTACGTGAAATTTCCAACCATAGCATGCGCTCACCCGCGACCACGGCGTTCCAATCGGTCCACGAACTCCTGCATAACCATCATGTAAAGTTCGTCGCCTAGGTAGGCGTCCTCCACTTGGTGATCCATACTCGGATTGTCGTTCACTTCGATGACGTAAATTTGGTGGCCCTTTTGCTTGATATCGACGCCGTAGAGCCCTTTGCCGATGATCGCACTGGCTCTGAGCGCCGCTTCGAGGACTGCCTTGGGGGCTTCAAACGTGGGGATGGTTTCAAACGCACCGGACTTGCCCGACTTGCGACTGGAGGCGTGGTTATAGATCTGCCAGTGATCGCGCGCCATGAAGTATTTGCAGGCATAGATAGCGCGGCCGTTAAGCACACCGACCCGCCAGTCGAAGTCCGTGTAGATGTATTCTTGGACTAGCGCGAGTGCTGACTCGTTGAGCATGAGTGCAAGCTTGTCTTTCAATTGCCCGCGATCACCCACCTTATAGACGCCGATAGAAAAGGAACTTTCTGGCATCTTCAGCACAACTGGATAGTCGAAGCTAGCCTCAATGCGGTCGAGCTCTGAATCCTCCGCGCTCGACACGACCAAGGTCTGTGGTGCGCCGATTTTGTTGTAGCTGAAGGCGTCGTGCAAAAAGATCTTATTACAGCAGCGCATGATTGAGGTGGGATCGTCGATGACGACAAGGCCTTCGATCTCACCCTTCCGCGAGAGGCGATAGGTCGGATGGTCGATGCTCGTCGTTTCCCGAATAAAGAGCGCATCGTATTGTGAGAGATGCTTGAGTTGATCGGAGCGCAGCACTTCGGCTTCGATCCCGACCTTGGAGGCGGCTTTCACAAAGCGCTTGATCGCCTCTGCATCACTTGGAGAATTGGTCTCTCCCGGATTATAGACAATGGCCATGTCCCAGCGGTGGTTATTCTTGCGGCGCGGGTTACGCCAAAACTGCTCGGTGAAGATGCGTAAGCGTTCATAGAAGAACACGCGCTCAACTTCGTTCAGAACGGAGAGGCGGCCACGCTCGACGAAAAGTTCCACTCCGTTGGCACCCTGCGACAAGTTTGCGCAGAGTAGCGGCGAGGGATAGCGTTCGAATAGCGCACGCGCAATGCGCTTCCACTCCTCCTGGGCGCACCAACCGAAATGGATGTTGAGCGTGACGGGCAACTTCAAATCCGCCCCCAGCTTGGGCAGCAGGGGTTGAAGTCGACCTTCATCCGCATCGTCCAGGAAGCGGAGGTCGTTGATCGTATTGACACTCGGAAGCACACGGTGCTGACGCGATTCGGCGAGTAGCGAACAGTAGTAGCCACGACTCAGGTATTGCTCTGTATCGCAGAGATTGATGATCCGCGTTCGCATTTCGCCCAGCTTTGGATAATCTTCCAGGTACTGGTCGAAGGTAATCACGTTGAGATCCAACAAAGGCGTCTCCGTTTGATCCGTTACAACTAGGGTGTTATACATTGGTAAGTCCCACAGATGGTCGCGTAGGATCCATCACCTTGGATAGTGCGATATGAGTCTTTTTTTATAAAAGTCACTCTCAAAATAAGAGCTGGATCGAGGGCACTTTCACTTCAGGGTGCCTTATTTTATCGCCGATTTCGCTCTACCGCACGGCTGCAACGTGCACTAAAAGCACTCGTAGCTCAGACTAGATTCGCTAAAACGTATTCTCCTTACCTGAGAACATTCGGGCGATATTGGAGCGGTGGCGCACCACGATGAGCACCGCGAGAATCAATCCGAGATGAAATCTAGGGTCATCACTAGTATAAATAAAGTAGGCCGAGATCGGTAAACTGACCGCAAACAAGATCGAAGCGAGGGCCACGACTTTCGAGGTGTAAAAGGCAACCAACCAGACCGCTAGACCGACCAGCAGGACGGGCCACATCAGTGCGAGTAGCCCGCCAATGGTAGTCGCCACGCCTTTGCCTCCACGAAATTTCAGGAAGATCGAAAAGCTGTGTCCGAGTATAGCCGCAATTAAACCAATCACGGCGAGCCGGTTGTCCCCTCCATAGGCGATGAGTGGCCAACCTGCCGCGACAAAACCTTTAAGCGCATCCAGCGCGAAGACAACATTACCCCACTTCGCACCGAGCACGCGCTTGACGTTAGTCGCTCCGGGATTGCCGCTACCCTGGGCGAAGATATCAATGCCTTGACTGCGAGCAATGATCACGGCGAAACTGATCGCGCCGAGGAAGTAGCCGACGAGGGTGACGAGAAGAATGGACGATATCTGCATCGTATTAACGAATAATGAATTACGAAGACCGAAAATGGAACAGTAATTTCTTCGACATTCGTCCTCCGAACATTCGCCATTTGTAGCCAAAGGCTAGGCTTATAGTTTAATCACCCGATACTTTTCGATGGCAGGATTATCGGTAATCTTCTTGGCCGCGGCTGCCGAGGGTGCAGAGTCGAGCTCGAACACGGAGACCGCAAAGCCCTCGCCCTTGTCGCGACTGAGCGACATGTTAGCGATGTTGACATCATCCTCCCCGAGGGTGACCCCGATGAAACCGACGATACCGGGCACGTCCTTATTTTTCAAAACAAGCAGCGTGGCGGCCGTGCTGACCTCGACGCCGTGGCCGTCGATACCGACGATACGCGGAGTCTGATTCTTGCCGACGAGCGTGCCGGCGATGGTGCGGGTCTTGCCGCCCTTACAGGCGACTTCGACTTCGATCAGTTCATTAAAGTTGGCGTGATCGCTGCTTTTGACCTGGTCGCAAGCAATGCCAAGGCGCTCAATCTTCTTGGGCGCGTTGACGTTGTTGACGTTGTCAGAAATCTCACGGAGGAAGCCGCGTTGAATTGCATTGGTGAGCGGAAGTGTATCGAGCTCAGTAATTTTGCCGTAGTAGCGGATAGTGATCTTCTCGACACCTTCGGGCGCAAGCTGTTGGGAGAAAGTGCCGACCTTTTCGCCTAGCGTCATATAAGGGCCGAGCTTTTCGAGCACCTTGGGATCCACGGACGGCATGTTGATCGCGTTGATGACCATGCCGCCCGTAAGGGCTTCGATCATCTGTTTAGCCACGTCGATACCGACGTTTTCCTGAGCTTCCACCGTGGAGGCACCGAGGTGCGGTGTCAGCACGAGATTTTCGATACTGCGCAAAGGGCTGTCTTCGGCGGGCGGCTCGTCTTCGTAGACATCGAGACCCGCAGCGGCGACTTTGCCTGAGTTGAGGGCATCGATCAAAGCGTTTTCATCAATGATGCCACCCCGCGCGCAATTGAAAACGCGGACGCCGTCTTTCATACGGGCGAAGGCGTCGGCGTTCAGCATGTGCTTGGTCTCCTTCGTCATCGGCATGTGCACGGTGATATAGTCGGCGTTCTCAATGACTTCATCGAGCGTCGCCTGCTGCACTCCAAGCGATTTGGCGCGGGACTCAGTGAGGTAAGGGTCGTATGCAAGCACGTCCATCTGGAAGGCCATCGCGCGCTTGGCCACTTCGGCACCGATGCGCCCCATACCGAGGATGCCGAGCGTCTTTTGATTCAGTTCGGAGCCCGTGAATTTTTTACGGTCCCAGCGGCCGGCTTTCATCCCAGCGCAGGCCTGCACGATAGGGCGAGTGCCCGCGAGCATGTGGGTAAAGGTGAGCTCGGCTGTGGCGATGGTATTCCCCGTGGGGGTGTTCATCACGATCACACCATGATCAGTGGCTGCCTCGATATCGATGTTGTCCACACCGACTCCAGCCCGGCCGACGACTTTGAGATTTTTCGCCACTGCAATGACCTCAGCGGTGATACGCGTGTCGGATCGGACTGCAATTGCATCCGCGTCTTGTGCCAGCTCGAGGATCTCTTCGGGGGAGGACCCGTAGGCTTCTACAACGTCAAAACCTTTCTGGGCTTTGAACAAATCAACACCGATAGGCGAAATGCGGTCTGCGACTAGTATCTTCATAAGGATCGGTGGAGTAAATTTAAGGCCGGCTCGATTGCAACGAAAAGATGTGGAAACTCGAATTTAAGAGCGAAGTAGAACCTGGCCTCTTCGACAGCTGAAAGAGCGGAAATTCGTATGGGGCTGCCTATAACCTCTTTTCGATTGGCTGATTTTTCAAAAAAATCCCCGTTTTCCCCTTCCCTCCTGCTTGGGACGCCCTATGTTACCTCCAATGCGAAGTATGACAGGTTTTGGGCGCGGATGCGCCGATGCGGCAGATGCTGGTGTGAGCATCCAAGTGGAAATCAACTCGGTAAACCGGAAGACGCTGGACACCCAGATCAGTGCACCCCGTGAATGGAGCGGCTTCGACGCCAGCTGCAACGAGTGGATCAAGGGTGCCTTTCAGCGCGGCCGGATTAATATACAGGTCAAACTTGAATCCAGCCAGGGCTCGCAGGATGCGCTCTCCTTGAATACGGCCGCGATGGAGCAGAGTCTGAACGACTTGCGCGCCTTCGCCAACACGCAAGGCCTGGAGTTTAGCCCCGACGGTCGATTCCTCCTCGAACTGGCACGCTCGGTCAAAGACAGCAGCAGCCTGCCTGAATGGACAGAGCTCGAAGCCCCACTCAAAAAGGCTTTCACCCTGGCACTGGCCGACATCGACTCCATGCGCTTGCAGGAAGGCGCCGCACTCGCCGCCGACCTGAAAGCACGGATCACGGAGCTGGAAGGTTACCGCTCGCAGATCGAACAATGCGCCCAAGGCAGCACCACGCGCTATCGCGACGCTCTACTCGATCGCCTCAAACAGCTCAACCTGCAGCTGGACCCATCGGACGAGCGTGTGCTCAAAGAAATCGCACTCTTCGCGGACCGTTCTGATATAAGTGAAGAAATCACCCGCCTGGCCTCGCATTTCGAACAGTTTCTCGGCTTCCTCGAATCCGACGATGCAAGCGGCCGCAAAATGGACTTTCTCTGCCAAGAAATCCACCGCGAGTTTAACACCACAGGCAGCAAGTCTAACGACATCGAGATCACCCGACTGGTGATCGAGGGAAAAAATGCCCTCGAACGCATTCGCGAACAGGTACAGAATATCGAGTAGCCCTCAGCTATCGTCGCCCAGGGCGAAATTGACTGCCTCGATCCCGGCTAGCGAGCAGGCGTCCATCACCTTCACAATCTGCGCGTGTGGCACCGACTCAGCGGGCGAGATGGTGACAATGGCCTCCACCTTATTGGCCGTGCTGGCCTCCCGGAAGCGAGTAAGCATGGCCGCAAGCTCTTGGTAGCGATCAAGTTCGGGCGAGTCGTAAGGATAATCGTTGACCACCACCTGGCCGTCCTCGCGGATTGCGATGATCTGTTCGTCGGGCAAATCAAGTGGTTCGTCCTGCTCGACGGAGCCAGGCAGTTGGAAAGAAAGATCCGCTTCCTGCTGCTCCAGTGTGGAGGCGACCATGAAGTAGATCAGTAGCAAGAAGACCACGTCGATCATCGGTGCGATGGGCACGCCGATCTTTTCTTCTGTTTTCTTTTTGAGCTGTGCCATAGTCGGTCCCGATCAACGCATTTGATACGTGGCGTAAATGACTTCGTAGGCTCCTACGTCTGCGCAGGCCTGAAGCACCTTTTTGATCTCGCTATATGGCGTGGCCTGGTCCGCACGCAGGTGAATCCGCAAATCTGGATTCGCTGCGAGGGACGCCTGCATCGTCTTTTGCATCGCCTCCACGGAGATAGCTTCGACTCCAAGGTAGATCGTGCCATCAGCGTCCAGCGAGAGCGTGCCCCGGCCCGCGAGGTCTTCAGCCTCCGGCACATCGCTTTGAGCGGACGGCGGCAGATCCAGTTTCTTCGCACGATCTGCTTGGGCCAAGGTGCTGACTGTCATAAAAAAAACCAACAGGAGGAAGACCATGTCAATCATGGGGGTCATGGGAAAGTCCTCCTCTGGCGGTCGACTGGTTCTACGGCGAGCCATTAGTCTCACCATTTAGGTGCCGAAGCTCACAAGTGAGAAGCTTAAAGTGCAGACTCCTATTGAATAGCTCGATATTAATGGGCAGAGGGCCCCACGCATTGTATGCGCGGCACGCCACCTTGCCTTGGACGGCACAAGTGAATTGACACGTTTCGGCATCGCGATGGCTTCATCCTCCAGATGGTAGATGTAGCATCCGGCTACTCGGCGATCGCTCCCAGACGAAACTGGGTGTAACCGTTTCTGAGAGAGCTATAGGGGTCGATTGCACTGCCTTTCAGTTGCTGGTAACGCTCTAAGAGGGTCGGGCTGGTGACGATGAATTCTGAACTCGTCAGAGCGAGACGCCACTCCCAATCCCAGTCGTCAATCAAACTGAAAGGCTCTTTCATTGGATTAACCGCGCGGTCACCGATCAGGCCACCCAAATCACGAAGGTTCGATGGCCCGAGTAAGGGCAGAACCAAGTAAGGCCCCGGTCCGATGCCCCATGCACCCAAAGCCTGTCCAATATCTTCGGGCTTGATCGGCGCGAAGCCCTTGAAGTTGTCTGCAGGCGTCATCACGCCGGCGATTCCAAGAGTCGAGTTGATGGCAAAACGCCCCGACTCCACCCAGGCACCGTTCAAGCGCCCCTGCAGCAAGTTAGCAACGAGGCGCACAGGATATTTCAAATTGTAAAAGAACTTGCTCGCACCCTCCTCGACGGGATCCGGGGTCAAGGCGGTGTAGCCATCGGCCAAGGGTTGGAGGAAATTTAGATAGACGAAATCGTTAAACGCGAAGGTGTAGCGGTTCACCCGTTCCAAGGGGTCATAGACCTTGGCGGCCCCGTCCACCTCCTCGTTGAAAATATCTTCGTCCGATAAATAGCTGTCTTGAGCCCGTAAAGGTACAACTAAGGTCAAACCACATAGGACGATAGAAGTGGCAAGTAGGCTATATGTGTATGTCTTCATTGATGTCATTTTTTTGAAGTAGTTCTTCGAGACGGGCAATCAATTCAGCTGCATTGCCCTTGCGAAAATGGTCGTCGATTTGCTGGCGGTAGTTAGAAACTACGCTAATATTCTCGGCCACAATATCGTAAATTTGCCAACCGGAGGCCATCCGCCCTAGGCGGTAAAGCACGAAGTAGGTTTTGCCATCCAAGTTGATCGTCGATATGATCTCAATCCGCGTATCCGATATGGTCGTCACATCGCCGAGTGTGACTTCGGGGCGACTCTTGCCCTCAAGGCCATCAACATAGGCCTTGAGGACGAGCTTCTTGACCAATTCGAGGACTGTTTCTTGCTCAGAGGTCTTCATCAGCTGCCAATTGCGGCCAATCGCGCGGCGGATGATGACGTCCAAATCATAGTTAGCCTCAATTCTTTGGCGAACCTTGGCCTGCTTATCTTCAACCGTCAGCTCTGAGCAGCAGTCGGAATAGATGACGTCGAGCGCCGCATCGATCGTGCTTTGAAGCTTCTCACGTTGCCCCTCCTCCGCCGTCAAAACGCTACAGGCAAGTAACGCAGACG
>JACKQG010002475.1_pt1 | contig 24087 bp, 18 predicted proteins | sample 8237621 | NCBI WGS metagenome assembly JACKQG01 (sample SAMN15677084, study PRJNA649215) | marine metagenome | biome: marine; feature: Black Sea; material: saline water; isolation source: suspended particulate matter (SPM) from the Black Sea western gyre | collected 2013-06-09/2013-06-10 | depth... | reverse complement strand
TATAAATTCTACGAATTCTTACGTACGAATTTATAAGCTTTTTATGCAAAACAAACCCAATTTCAGAAATGATAAAATGAACACAACTTTAGACAGGACAGGCATTTACATGATTTTGTCCGCTGACTCAGGCCAAAAAACAAAGCCAATTCAAACCCAATTCAAAGCCAATTTAAGCCAAAACAAACCCAATTCAAAGCCAATAAAGCCAAAAACAAACCCAATTCAAACCCAATTGCTTCAAAGAACAAAATTGATGCATAGAGTGTATATACCAACGATTAAGAATAAAAATGCCGATAGGAGCTATGAAAAAACAAACAATCTAACCTATTTTGGAGGCTAATATTATGAAAAAGTACCTGATTTTACTCATCACGGTTCTTACGGTTGCCCGGGGCGCTTTCACCCAGAACGAAGAAACACCAGGCCAAAGGGTACTGCAACAGCAAGAGAATATGAGGCAAAGATTGCAGAATATGTCTGAGGCCGAAAGAGAAAAGTTCATAGCAGAAATGCAGAAAAGAAGAGAAAGATTTCAGAATATGTCCGATGAGGAACGAAAGGGGTACCAGGCCGAAATGCAGCAAAGATTTGGCGGACCTATCAGCTTATCTCGAGAGCAGCAGCTCAAAGCAATCAGCGAAATTGAAAATCAGGTTGCTAAACTGAAAGCAGCAGTACTAAGTATAGAAGTTGAAGAACCGGGACGATTGCGAGATCTCTCTGAAGAACAACGTTCTAAGCTAAGAGAAAAAAATGCTAAAGCAGCCCGAGAAAGATTTTCAGTAATAAGAGCGATCGAACAGCAGCTTGCGAAACTAAGGGGACCGGAACGACCACCGCAATCACAGCCAAGCCCTGAAAGATTGGACAGGCCGCAAAGGCAGCGGCCATCCGGAGATACTCAAAGCTCAGGCAAAAGAGCGCCCGGCTTTGAGCTAAACAGCTTTGACGGCAAAACAGTAAACCTTTCCGACTACAGTGGAAAAATCGTCGTGCTGGAATGGTTCAATATGGAATGCCCCTTCTCTCGATACCATCATGAGACAAAAAACACGATGATCCAGCTTGCGGAAAAGTACAAGGACAAAAACGTTGTGTGGTTTGCTGTAAACAGCACGAACCATACAACTCCGGCGGCAAATAAAACATTCGCAGAAAAATATAAGTTGCCGTTTTCGATACTCGATGATAGGTCGGGGAAGGTTGGCCGAGCTTACGGCGCCAAGACTACTCCCCATATATTTGTGATAAATCCCAGAGGCAGGATAGCCTATGACGGTGCAATTGACGATTCACCATTAGGCAAAAAGAAAGAAGGCGTGGTCAACTATGTCGATAATGTTTTGGCGGAACTTACCTCCGGCAAAGCTGTAAGCGTCTCGAACACCAAATCCTACGGCTGCTCCGTAAAATACGCTACCAAATAAAAGAAGAATCCGCTCAGCAAACACAGGCTCGTCTTTGCCAAAGCATGTTTTTTACGAAACATATTGGCAAAGAAGGGCCTTTTTTATTAAAATCCGGAAACTTGAAATAAGTTTTGACTGTCAATCAATTTGTCTGCATTAACCTTCTCGCAGAAAGAAAGGAAGTGAAGGATGAGAAGCTCCCGGATTTCTCCTATCGTAATTGGTTTCGTATTGTGCAATATTTGCGCCTATGGCCAATCACCACAAACCGGTTTTTATCTGCCGGAGGACCCATCTTACACAATTTTTGATTCCATTCGTGACTCAGTCAGATTCGCAGAGTTCACATTGGTTCCGTACAAGGGACATCTTTGTAGCAAGTCCAGCTTTGTTGACCAGGATGGAAATATAATGGGCTGGCATGATTTCGGAAATCTCGAAGGCCCCGGCTGGGCGGCAAATGCCGTCGGCGGTGCTTATGAAATTTATTTGTTCGCCAGGCATGTTAGAAATCCATCTTTGGAGAAAAAAGCCCTCTCGCTGCTGGACCATGTATTGGAGAACGGTTTTATCGATTACGAAACAGGTTTTATCACCGGCTACCGCGAAACCACAACTAATCAATTCTGTCTTAACTACCAGCACAAGAATAACTGGTTTTGCCCCGGCTCGATGGCAAAAGTCGCATATCAGCTTCTTCTTTTCAGCGATGAGCTTGACGGCATTCGAAAACGCAAAATGCGAGATGTGGCCTTAAAAACTTCAGACTGGCTCAACACGAATGTAAAGTCCACATCGAATGGGTGGTTCCCCCGCCGCTGCGAACCCAGCGGCAAGCACTATCCCCAGAATGCCTATGGCGACTCAGATATCTTATTCGAAAAAAGCGGTGACGGATTATTCATTATTCAGCTCTACTCCGGTCTGACCAAAAGAGGCCTTGCGGACTATTCAGATACAATCAGAAAAAAGATAAATGTTTTCATGGAAGCGGGAGGCTTTTTCGGAAGCATCAATCACGATACTTATGATGAACACGAAAACGTCGCGTATTCCGTAGCTTTTCGCGTTCTGCGAGAATCGGCCAAGCTGCTCGATGATAAAAAAATCAGTGCTTTCGCTTACGATAAATGCCTCGCAGGCCTTGAGCAGTTTAAGATGAAAGAGGATAGAAACGGTGTACAGACCAAAGGACTGCTCTTTATGGAGAAAAGCTGGGACACATCTTACCTTTGGGAAAACGCCGAGGCGGCACTGGCATATATCGAAGCTTATACAGACACCAAAAATCAATCGTATCTTGCCGATGCACTTACAATCCTCCGGGCCATAGCTAAACATCATCATGGGCAACACGGTTTTTTAACTGAAGGTGTGGACTGGAATAATCACGTGGGCAAACAGCATCATTTCAATCAGGCCGAGTATGGGGACATCCAATATACAGAGCCTCTTTTGAATAACCTGCATATCGTAGAGCCCACTTTGCTGGCAATTAAACTTGAAGGCGCGGCCGGCAATACTCAAAAACCTTAATCGTAATATCTTAGAAGAGAGGAAAACAAAGATGAGAAGATTATGGATTTCTCCAATCGTAATCGTATTTGTTATATGCGGTTTTCTTACGAGCCTTGACAATCCAGTCGTCGCACAGGAAAAGCAACCTAAACATCTGGTACCTGCCGATAAAAATCTCTCACAGGATGCGGTGCAGCTTCTTTATGAGCGAGGCCAGCGAGAAGTCTATAGCGGCAGTGAGCTTGAAACGATAGGCATGCCTGTAGGAGGCATCGCATCAGGACAACTCTATCTGCGCGGCGACGGAACGCTCGGCCTTTGGCAAATCTTCAACAAACACGTTTTCACAGGATATGGTTTGGAATGTTACCGCACTTATAGGCCTGACTCACCGGTGGACTCCGGTTTTGCCGTGATTGTAGAACAGGACGGCAGGACATTTGCGAAAACACTGAACCAGGACTTCGGGAAAGTGGAATTCTCAGGTGTATACCCCATCGGCAACGTTCGTTATCGTGAAGATGGGTTCCCTGTAAGTGTTTCTCTGAAAGCATATTCACCTTTTATTCCGCTCAACGCGAAAGATTCCGCCCTGCCCGCGACAATATTCCGTATCAGCATTCGAAATACATCATCCAACAAACTCTCTGTAAGTCTCTTAGGCTGGCTTGAGAACGCCGTCCTTATTGACTCCGCAAAGGCCGTGCATGCTCTTCGTCGAAGCCGGATTGTCAATGAAAAGAATCGGACATTGATTGTGCATACTGCTGAGAAGGCGCCGGAACCCAAAGGAACCGTAGAGCCTCGACCTAAAATTGTCCTGGCCGATTTCGAGGCTGAAGACTACAAAAACTGGAAAGCAACAGGACAGGCGTTCGGCAAAGGCCCCGCAAACGGCACACTAGCAAGCCAGCAACTGGTAAGCGGCTTCCTGGGTAAGGGACTTGTAAATACATTTTTAGGAGGTGACAATCCACACGGCACCCTGACATCGCCCCCTTTCAAAATTTCACGCAAGTACATCAACTTTTTAATCGGAGGAGGCAATCACTCAGGCCAAACCTGTATAAATTTACTTATCGACGACAAAGTTGTGCAAACAGCAACCGGTAAGAGCAACGAAAAACTCGAATGGTACTTCTGGAACATAGAACAGTTTGAGGGCAAAACAGCGAAAATCCAAATCGTCGATAAGTTTTCCGGCGGCTGGGGACATATTAACATTGACCAGATAGAACTGTCGGATGAGCCGCACAAAGGCCCGATGGGACCGCTCGACAAACTACCTGACTATGGCTCGCTGGTACTGGCTCTCTCGAAAGAGGCAATTCAACCTCAGCAGGCCGACAGGCATATCGCTTCAATCGGAGGTAGAGACGTAAAACTATACTCGAAGGACAATGCCGCCTGGCCTGTTACAGAAAGACAAAGTACAGCTTTGGCTACTCAAACTGTGGAATTAGCTCCCGGCGCCACGCGCACTTTCACTTTTGTATTAGCCTGGTTTTTCCCCAACTACTCAAACGGCCACCAGTATGCAAACAATTTCAACAACGCTTCCGATGTCGCACATTATGTCCTCGATAATTACAACCGTCTCGCTGCTAACACAAACAAGTGGTACAAGACCTATTACGAGCACAGCACCCTTCCCCAGTGGCTGCTTTTCCGTCTCCACTCGACGGTAAGCAATCTGGCGGCCGGGACATGTCAGTGGTGGAAGAACGGCCGGTTCTGGGCATGGGAAGGTGTCGGCTGTTGTGCGGGCACCTGTACTCACGTGTGGAACTATTCTCATGCGCCTGCTCGTCTTTTCCCGCAGCTTGAGCGTAGCGCAAGAGAAATGCAGGACTTTGGCGAAGGTTTTGACACCGAGTCCGGCCTGGTCGGCTTCAGGAGCAACCGCGCCTATGCCGCCGACGGTCAATGCGGCAGCGTGCTTAAAGCCTATCGCGAACATCAGGCATCCACTGATAACAGCTTTCTGAAGCGCAACTGGCCGAGTATAAAAAAAGCCCTTGAGTTCTCAATAAAACAGGACGGCAACGATGACGGCCTTATCGAGAACAGCCAGCATAATACATACGATATTAACTTCGAAGGGCCGAACACATTTGTCGGATCGCTGTATTTAGCTGCACTCCGTGCCGCCGAAGAAATGGCAAAAGATATGGGCGATGAGCAATTCGCAAAACGCTGCCGAAAAATATTCGAAAGCAGCACTCGGCTTACCGTCGAACGGCTCTGGGACGGTGAATACTTCATCCAGCTTGTTGACCTGCAGAAGCATCCGAAATATCAATACGCAAAAGGATGCCTGTCCGACCAGCTTTTCGGACAGGGCTGGGCGCACCAGCTCGGCTTAGGTTACATTTATCCGCCGCAGTATGTGGAAAAGGCGCTTCAGTCGGTCTGGAAATATAACTGGGCGCCGGATATCGGGCCTTATAATGCAGAACATCAACCGGAGCGATGGTTTGCCAGAGACGGCGAGGCTGGTTTGTTTACCTGCACATGGCCAAAGAGTCCGTACCAGAAAGATGGTGTTCGCTATAAGAGCGAAGTCTGGACGGGAATTGAGTACCAGGTGGCCGGCCATATGGTCTGGGAAGGAATGCCTGACGAAGCTCTTGTGATTTGCCGCGGCATTCACGACCGTTACCACCCGGCCAAACATAATCCCTTCAACGAGGTCGAGTGCGGCGACCACTATGCCAGGGCAATGGCAAGCTGGGGAGTTTATACGGCCCTTGCCGGCTATGAATATCACGGGCCGAAAGGACATCTGGGCTTTGCTCCAAAGATAACACCCGAAAACTTCCGCGCCGCATTCACCGCCGCAGAAGGCTGGGGCTTGTTTACCCAGAAACGGGAAAGCAAAATCCAGCGAAACCGAATTGACCTGCGCTGGGGCAAACTGAGCATAAAATCCCTTGCCTTTGCAGTCCCTGAAGATTTCTATAAAGTCAGAGCGGTTGTGATGTTGGACCGTGAAGCCGTTGGCAGTAGCTCCAGGCTTAAAGACGGCCGTCTCGAAATCACCCTGACGAAAAAGCTGGCTATCTTAGACAACCAAACATTAGGTATAACTATTCAGCATCTCGAATAAAAAACGTTGTTTTTCAACAACTTCCGGTGATGCGATTGGTCAATTCCGGGCACCGTTGAGAAACTCTCCTCATTATAAAGGTACAGAAATTGTGCTTCCGCCTGAAAATTTTCTGGACAGAAGCTTATTGATTTGTTAAAATCTTTTTAGAAGTTCAGCAGTGAGATTCTTCTTAGGCGGAATAAAATGGATAAGAGGATAATTTTAAAAACTTGTCTTACAATTGTCGTACTTGTCTCGGTTTCCGCCACCGGTACAATTACCAAGGGAACAATTATCTACGTTGAAGATGATGCAACCGGTTTCAATGATGGAACAAGCTGGGAGAATGCCTTTGTATATCTTCAGGATGCTCTGATGATGGCTTCAACTGGTGATGAAATTAGAGTTGCACAGGGTATCTATAAACCCGACCAGTTCGTACTGAGCAAAAGAGCAAATTTGGGCCGAATGGAAACCTTCCAGCTAATCAATAGTGTTAGCCTCAAAGGGGGCTACGCTGGGCTTGGAGAACCTGACCCAGATGTAAGAGACATTGAACTGTATGAAACCATTCTTACCGGCGACCTTAACGGTGATGATGCCCAACTTGTGGAGCTCCTTGACTTACTCTACGAACACACCCGAGGAGAGAATAGTTACCATGTAGTCACCGGGATTAATATTGATGATACAACGGTGTTGGACGGTTTCAATATTACTGCCGGTAACGCCAACGATCCTGAGTCCGCAGACCCAAATTCCAACGGAGCCGGTTTGTATAACTTTCAGAGCAGCCCAACGGTTATTAACTGCATATTTACCGGCAATTCAGCAAGGTGGAGTGGTGCTGGGATGTACAACATTAGTAGCAGTCCAGTAGTAATTAACTGCACTTTCAATAAAAACTCCTCAGGAACATCCTCTGGAGGTCACGGCGGCGGAATATACAATAATCCCGGCAGCAATCCCATATTAACCAACTGTAAATTCAGCAACAACTGGGCGGGACAAGGTGGTGGAATACATGCAATGTATTCTGCACCAATAGCAATTAGTTGCAAGTTTATAAACAATTCTGCTAACTTTGGCGGCGGAATGCAATTCAAAGACAGTATCGAACCTATGTTTTTCGGCTGTACCTTCAGTGGCAATTCGGCACACATAGGTGCGGCAGCACGATTTATACAAAGCAGCCCGATATTGACGAACTGCCTTTTTACAGGCAACTCGGCTGATAACAATGGCGGCGCAATAGCTTTCACAAATATGAGCACTCCAACTTTAGCTAATTGTACGTTTGCTTCAAACATTGCACCTCAAGGATGTGCGTTGTCATGTGATCATGTACTTTATGGCCCGAGCAATGTTTACATAAACAACTGCATCCTCTGGAACGACGGTGACCAAATATGGAATAATGACAATTCGACAATCACTATCACCTTCAGCAATGTGCAGGGCCTTACAATAGATAGATCAGGAATGCCAAAAGGATGCACCAACCGAAAACCTTCCTTTTCTCGTGAAGGATATTGGGATGAAAATGGGCTGTGGATTGATGGAGATTATCATCTTAAGTCACAGGCTGGAAGATGGAACCCTGATAGTGAAAGCTGGGTAATAGATGATATAACGAGTCCTTGTATCGACACCGGAGATCCGAATAGTCCTATCGGACAAGAATATTTACCAAATGGTGGCATCATTAATATGGGCGCCTATGGCGGCACATCTGAGGCAAGCAAATCCTATGTCGGCGAATGAGTCCATTAGACGATTATTGCCGGCGAGAACGCTATCAGCTTGAAAAACTACACGCAAATCCGGTAATAACCAAATCCCACGGAAATCTTCAAAAATCTTCTTGTGTTTTTCGCAAATAGCTGCAAAATGTTATGCTGCAAGGCCCGGAAGTTCATTCGGGCAGCAAATTAGCTGCCTTCGAGGGTAACCGCCAGCCTGGCCAGAAGGAAATGTTTCCCGGGCGGCGCTATTGAGTTAACCAACGAGAAGGCAAGGCATAGCTATCATAAACGATACTGAACCAGAAAGGAGCTAAAAATGAGTTCGGATACCCTCCCAAGACTTCACAACGCTATGTGGCCAGGGCTGGTCGGCAAAGGAAATGAACCGGGCCAGGAGCCACCGATCAGTCTCGAACGGATGCTCGAATTGACCGCCGGTGCAGAGGTGAACGGCCAGAAGTTCGACGGGATTGACTACTTCCTTTTCCTGCCGCACACCGACCCTAACGCCAGCGACGACGAACTGAAGAAGATCGCCGACCTGATTCAGGGGTACGGTTTTAATGTCGGCTCGCTTGTCGCCCCGGTCTGGCCCGGCACGGTCGGCGATTCGGCGATGGGGGATGAAGCGGCCCGCGAGAAGTTTCTTAGCGCCGTGCGCATGGGATGCCGCATTGCCGGCGTGTTCAACGAGCATGGCGTGCGCAAGTACGGCGCGATCCGGATCGACTCGGCGGAGTTCGGTGTCGAAAAATGGCGCGAAGACCCAAAGGCAAACACCGCTAAAATCGCCGATACGTTCCGCGAAGCAGCCAAGATCGCCGCCGACCACGGTGAACGCCTGGCCGCTGAGGGTGAGATCTGCTGGGCCGGCCATCATAGTTGGAAGGACACACTCGATCTCCTGGAAGCCGTCGGAATGCCGGAGACGCTTGGCTTCCAGGCCGATATGGCACACACGTACCTGTTCTTGATGGGTTACAATGCGCCGGAATATGCGCTGCTGCAGCCCGGCTATTCGGAGGAGGAGTTCTACGCAGCCTACGAAACGATGGTGGACAAGCTGCGGCCCTGGACAATCGACTTCCACATAGCACAGAACGACGGCGAGGTACATGGCGCCGGTTCGCACGACAAGACGGGCAAGCACTGCCCGGCCGATGACCCCAATGGCAAGCTCGACATCGTCCGCTGCGCAGGCTACTGGCTTAAGGACGCCGCGGCGCGCGGCATACAGCACATCTGCTGGGACGGGTGCATGTTCTCCAACTCTATGCTCGAAACTCAGGATACATGGAATGCAATCCTCGATGTGATGATCAAAGTACGGGAGGCACACGGGTGGACGTCTTAGTTGTGAATTCGGAATTGGTATTTAACATATACTTTTTCTAAGCCTAAGAATTTGAATAAGGAATCAATACAATGAAGAAAAAACTTAATATTGGTCTGATCGGTTACGGCTTTATGGGCCGGACGCACTCAAATGCCTACCACAAGGTCAAACACTTCTTCGACATCCCTTACCACCCTGTACTGAAGGTTGTCTGTGGGCTGGTGGAAGAAGAAGCCAAAACTTTTGCCGAGAAGTGGGAATACGAGTCATACGTTACCGACTGGCACAAGGTAATTGAAGATGAAAACATCGACGTCGTGGAAATCTGCGTACCAAACAATCTGCACGCCGAGATAGCTATCGCCGCAGCCAAAGCCGGCAAGGCTATTTGTTGTGAGAAACCACTTGCACTGAACGTCTCGCAGGCCGAACAGATGGTCAAAGCTGTTGAGGATGCCGGAGTGCCCAACCTTGTCTCATTCAACTACCGGCGCGTACCTGCCGTGACATTGGCCAAAATGCTCATCGATGAAGGCCGGCTCGGAAAGATATTTCACTATCGGGCCAACTTCCTGCAGGACTGGACCATATCGACAGAAGTGCCTCAGGGAGGGATGGGCACATGGAGGCTGGACGTCAAGGCCGCCGGCTCAGGCGTAACCGGAGACCTCCTGGCCCACTGTATAGATACGGCTATGTGGCACAACGGGCCAATCACCGACGTAAGTGCTATGACAGAAACCTTTGTGAAAGAGCGTATGCACGCTGAAACAGGTAAAGTCGAACCAGTGGGGATCGACGATGCCTGCACTTTCATTTGCCATTATGACAACGGCTCGCTCGGCAACTTCGAGTCAACCCGCTACGCACGCGGCCACAAGGCCCTTTATACCTTCGAAATCAACGGTGAAAAGGCATCCATCGCATGGGACCTCCATGACCTGCATCGCCTCAGCTACTTCGATCACAGCGACGATTCTATCGTACGAGGCTGGAGGTCGGTTCACGTTACCGACAGCGATATGCCCTACATGGATAAATGGTGGGTTCCCGGCCTGCAGATTGGTTACGAACATAGTTTCGTCCACCAGGCGGCTGAATTTATGCAAAATATGGCCGACGGCAAACCGACATCTCCAACCTTCCGTGAGGCCCTCGCTACACAGTATGTTTGTGACTCAGTATTGAAATCAGCGAAAAATAAAAAATGGGAAACAGTAAAGAAAGCATAAGCACAAGGGCGTAAGTAATCTTTCACTTTTACACTTATGACGTGCGCTCTTATGCACTTTTGAATTAAGGAGTATTTATGTCTGCTAATTCTATTGCAAACAAAGCCATTGAGCAGGGAAAGGGTATTTTAAGGTTGGCCCCGAACTGGGTGCCGCGTTCCTTTTGTGTACCGGGCCGGCGTATCAAGCTCCACCCGGACGATTATTATGCACTTGGCGGAGAACGAGGCGGGATTGATGAGCGCTGGTTTGCATCAACAACACCGGCGGACAACGGCCCCTTGACCTCGCCGAATGAGGGCTTGAGTTTCATTGTCTTCGAGGATAATGGAAAGATTGAAAAAGTCCTGCTCAAAGATGCAGTTGACGAGCTTAAGGGCCAAATCATCGGCGACAGGCTCTGGAACGAACACAAGCGCTGGCCGATGTACTCCAAATTCTTCGATAATAAAGGCGCTCTGCCGCACCATATCCATCATCGCGATGAGCATGCTGCGCTGACCGGCCAATTGGGTAAGCCCGAAGCGTATTATTTCCCGCCCCAGGCGAATAACCACGGCGGTGACTTCCCTTATACCTTCTTCGGCCTCAATCCCGGTGTAACGAAGGACCAGGTTCGCAAAGCTCTTAAGGATGCGGCTGAGGGAAGAGACAACACAATCACGAGCCTCTCGGCTGCTTACCGTCTCGATGTCGGGACCGGCTGGGATGTCCCGCCCGGAGTTCTTCATGCCCCGGGAAGTCTTTGCACATACGAACCGCAGAAAGCCTCGGACGTCTTTGCGATGTATGAAAACATCACTCACGACCAGGTTGTACCGAAGGAATTACTTTGGAAGGATACGCCGAAGGACAAGGAAGGAAACGTAGAGTGGCTTCTAAGCGTTATCGACTGGGACCTAAACGTCGATCCGGATTTCGCCAAGAATCGTTTCATGGCGCCCAAACCTGTCCGGCCGGTTAAGGAGATGGAGGCCGAAGGTTATATGGAAAACTGGATCTGCTATAAGTCAACCACCTTCAGCGCTAAAGAACTCACAGTTCTACCCGGTAAGACCGTTACAATCAAGGACAGCGCCTGCTACGGATTTATTACTATGCAGGGTCACGGCACGATAGGACCATGGGACATAGAGACTCCTGCACTTATCAGGTATGGCCAATTGTCACACGACGAATATTTTGTTAGTGAACAGGCGGCTAAAGAAGGAGTGAAAATCACGAATCCATCCAAGACCGACCCAATCGTCATGTTAAAACATATCGGCCCTGATAATCCGGATTTGGTCATTGAGTAAACAACTAAACCCCGTCCCTGTTTCGGCAGGGATGGGATTTTCATTTATATTCAACCTTTTTCAGACGTCACAGATGGTGACCGCCTCAGTTAAGCCTTCGAGAGGATTTCGCGTGGGCACAAACTCGTGGCCGACATAGCCTTTGTAGCCTGTCTTTACGACTTCCTTCATAATCGCCCTGTAGTTTATTTCCTGGTTATCACCGATTTCACAGCGCCCCGGATTACCGGCTGTGTGGTAGTGGCCGATGTATTCCTTGTACTGTTGGATACGGGAGATTACGTCACCGTCCATGATTTGAATATGGTAGATGTCAAACAGAATTTTCATTCTTGGTGAGCCGACCTGCTTGATAATTTCCATGACGTAATCTGTATGGTCACCCTGATAGCCGGGATGGCCTTTCATCTCAACCGCAACGCGGCTGTTGAGTATCTCCATACATAGGTTTACCTTCTTTCTTTCTGCATAGCCGATTATTTTCTTGAGTCCTGTAACACAGTTTTTGGCGCCAACATCGTCGGGGATGTCCTCACGGAAACCCGTAAAAGCAATAACACTGGGGAAATTATATTCTGCACATGCGTCGATCGTCTCGCGGGTTTTGGCAATAATCATATCGTGGTATTCGGGATTGTTGAAGCCCTTTACAAACGGAGGATCCGGCGTACCGTTTGGAGCCAGCGCGCAGACAAGACCATGCTTTTTAAGAGTGGCAAAATCATTGGGACCGACCAGTTCGATGCTCTTGCAGCCAAGCTGGCTTGCGATTTGGCACGTCTTGTCAAGATCCCAGTATTCCGCGAAGCACCAGTAAGCAACCGAATGGTTGATTCGTCCCTTGGTAGCTGCCCGTTTCAGATGCCCATCTCCCGTTGTACAAGAGCCAAGAGTCATGGCCGCGGCACCGGCAGCACCTGTTCCGGCAACCATCTGAAGCATGTCGCGACGGCTTATATGATTATTGATGCGGTTTTTTGACTGTTTTTTTTCGCTCATCACAGTTCCTTTCCGTATGATAAACTTTTTAAGATTGACCATGATTATACCAGTTGCTTAAAAGGTGACTATAAGCTCTATTGTTAACAAGGTCAAGCATAAAACACCAAACCTTGAACTGTGCCGAAGTTGGTTTTTTGATTAAAATAAGATTTGACAAATAAATACCAACATGTTAGTTATTGTTGACTGCCAGCACCTAATTTTGCAAAATTTTGTAAAAAAGTTTTATCATGAATAAAAACCTGAATCGACGAGATTTCCTAAAAGTAGTGGGCACGTGTACGGTCGCAGGGATTACAGCAGCTTCTTGTGCCGACCTTAACAAAAAAGTCACTATCCCAGTGGAAAAGTGGCAAATGCGGCTGTCAACCTCATCGATACATTACATGCAGCTAACTATCGAACAGGCATGTGAGCAAATCTCCAATTTAGGTTTTGAAGCTATCGACATCTGGTCGGCCCATAACGGCTGTCCTCACCTTGACGATGTGGCCGAACGCTTAGGACCGGATGGCCTGAAAAAAATCCTTGCTGAGAATAGACTCAAACTCTTCTCGTTTTCAGTTTATAAAGGAGGCTATGAGCGTTACGCGGAGCTGTTAGGTAAAACCGGCGGTGGTGTAGCTGTTCGGGGCAGTGCCCCGCCGTGCAAGCCTGAGGAACTAACCGGCAGGATGCAAAAGTTTATCGAAACGCTCAAACCTCTGGCGGAATTGGCTGCCCAGAATAACTCGTACCTGGCCATCGAAAACCACGGCGGAGCGCTGCTTTGTACGCTGGATTCGCTCAAGGCGTTTGTCGATATGAACACATCACCGAGGTTGGGTATTGCACTGGCGCCGTATCACATCCAGTCCCTTAAAGCTTCTGTGCCCGAGGCGATACGCATCTGTGGAAAGCAGCTTTTTTACTTCTACGCCTGGCAGAACTACCCGGACCTGCAACAGCTTCCCGGTATCGGCCCGACGGATATGGTGCCATGGATACAAGCCCTGGCGGATATTAAATACAAAGGATACGTAAATCCATTCATGCACGGCCACCCGGAAGCTGATGTAATGTCGGCAAAGCTGGCCAAATCGAGAGATTATCTCAAAGATTGTTTCAAGAAAATCAGCACAAAAACGTGATAATAACCTATAAGAAGCAATTGCAGTTAAGATAAAAAAAGGAGATAACTATGGACCAAAAGCAAGAGCAACCGGGCAAAGCTGATAACCTAACCCGCCGCAAGTTTATGCGAAACGGTGCAACGGCCGCAGCGGGTCTTGCTGCAGGTCTCGGCGCCGCCGGATGCGAAAGTATGCAGTTCGGTAAAGCAGAGAAACCCCGCAGCTACAATCCGGATATGGAGTACCGGCGGCTTGGAAAAACCGGGCTTTCCATTTCGGCTGTCTGCCTGGGCGGACACTGGAAACGCGTCGATAAAATGGTTCCCGGAGTTTTCAAGGATGGTGGCTGGCTCAGCGCTGACCTCGAAGACGACGGCTTCAGGAATAACCGCCGCGATGTTGTCACCAGATGTATCGAACACGGCATTAATTATGTTGACGCCTGCACGCTGCAGGAAGTTACCGCTTATGCCGAGGCACTCAGGGGAAGACGTGATGCGATGCACCTCGGTTTCTCATGGTACCAGGAGGAAATGCGAAATGAAAAATTCCGCACGGTCGATGCCCTTCTGGCAACGCTCGACAAGGGTATGAGCCAGACAAGGCTCGATTATGTGGACGTCTGGCGTATTACCATGCACGAGCAAAGTGCAAAGCACACAGACGCTGAAGTTGACCAGATGATGGGCGCCCTTGAAAAGGCCAGAAAGCAGGGTAAAGCGCGATTCACCGGTTTTTCATCGCACGACCGTAAGCATATTAAAGAGATGATAGAGACTTATCCCGACGTTGTTCAGGTTGTCGTTACACCATATACCGCCAAAAGTAAAGAGCTGCCGACAGACAGTCTTTTTGATGCGATAAAGGAGCATGATGTTGGATTCTTCGGTATCAAACCCTTTGCGGGCACATCACTGTTTAAGGGAGACAGCTCCCCTGACAGCCCCACGAGGGAAGAGGACGACAGGCTCGCCCGTATGGCCATACGTTATATTCTTTGCAATCCGGCTATAACCGCCCCCATTCCGGGAATGATTAATCCCCACCAGGTGGATAATGTCATAAAGGCCGTCAAGGAACATCGCCAGTTGGACGTAGCTGAAGCAAAAGAGCTCGAAGAAGCAATGGACCAGGCATGGGCCAATCTGCCGGCTAACTACCAGTGGCTCAAAAACTGGGAATACGTCTAACAGAAAGTAAATTTGATAAGTCACTGACGTTGGCCTTATAGGGAGCCGACAAAACAACTATGGAAAAAAACAAGGAAATATATGAAAGTCACGAAATCGCAGGTCGTGACAGTGGTAGGATTTATCATGAGCAGTTTGCTGCTGGTTTTTGCAGCAAGCTGCTCATTTGAAAAAAAGACCTCTGACGGCTCTTCATTGAAGCAAGCCAAAGAACAATCCACTGAACAAAAGGCCCAAAAAGAAACCTTTGTCGCCAATGCGTTTTGCAGCGCATGTCATTACGCTTTCGGCGATGAAAACCTTGCCATTATCCATGAAAAAGCGGGCATCGGCTGCGAAAGGTGCCACGGCGAGTCCGAGCGCCACCGCAGCGATGAAGATAACATAACACCACCTGAAATCATGTACCCGAAGGAAAGAATTAATCCGACCTGTATGATGTGCCATCCTAGGAACGAAATTAAACATGAGAGCCATCACCAGTTGCTTTTAGCCGGCGCTGAAACGATTTTTGATAAATCCACTAACCAGAAATATTGCACCGACTGCCATGCTAAAGACCACCGCATTAATGTCCGGACAATACGTTGGAATAAGGCAACTGGAGAAATATCAGACAAATAAATCCTTGCGCTCAATCAGTAATTAATTTTGATTCTGTTTATCGTTTAGAGATTAAAAACAGCGTTTTTTTAGCTTTTATCTCCTACGTCGTCCCATACAGTCCCACCAAACCTATGGTTTTGTGTCTAAATCTACACCTTTTTTTAGTCCATCCCAGCCGCTTCGGCTAGCGAAGGGACATGGAAAACAGAATCTATAAGCCCCTGTTTGCACTTATTTTTTGTGCCAATATCACCGCCCTCCCTAATCCTTGATAAGGCAGTGACTATTTTCTTGACTTTGCCAATGAAAAAGTATATAATTATCCATTATATTCTCATTCGTTCCTGCTTGTCGCAAGGAGGAAAACAAGCAGTTTTTTCGTTTTAATTCCGAATAAAATAGGCTCATACGCTTATAAAATTTATACATCCTGCTCCCGCTCTCCATTCCCCCCCCCTCTCAAAAGGCGGGAGCTTTTTTACTGAACTCACTAACATAAAAGGCCGATAAATGTGTATATGTTTTCTCTTTGCCCCCACTCCCCCAAATTTTAGAGCGTGGGGGCTCTTTTCAACTTTATAAACAAAAAGGTCGTTATGAACTTGCCCAATCAGTAACTTTTATTATCTTGTCACTCAGGCCACTCTCCATCGCGAATTTCCTTCACTTTAAAATATTTGGGATCGAGTACAACATGTTTTATTCGCTCTCGCTTCCAGGTGTAGGTAACATGAACAAGACCATCGGAAGTTTGAATAACCGCAGGATAGGAGTACTCCCCTTTCTGGTTTTCCAGCACAAGCGCCGCTTGCCATCTCTTCCCGTCATGGGATACTGCAACACTCAAAAACTCACGATCTCTCCCGCCTGAGCTACTATGGTTGTAAACTAACAAAGCCCTTCCATCATTAAGCATTACAGCATCTGTTCCGGCATCGGGATTGGGTAATTCTATAGGGCCCATCTCGCTCCACGTCTCGCCCATATCATCGGACCAGCCTTCGTAAATACGTCCTGCGCGCTCTGTCCTGCAAAGAATCTGCATCTTCCCGTCCGGATAAATCAGTATTGACGGTTGGATAACATTAAATTCCTTGCCATCGTTGAGCGGCCCAATCTTTTTCCAGGTCTCTCCCATATCTTTCGATAATTCAAGATGTACCTGCCACAGTTCGGCTTCCCGGTTTTTGCCCGTATAGTACTCGATGCTCGATGGGCTGAGGATCGAACCATCAGGTAATTGAACAGGTTTGTTTTTGATCGGGCCTAAAAATCCATCAGGCAGACGTATCGGCTTTGACCACGTATTTCCACCGTCGCCGGAAGTCTTGTATTCGCCCCACCATTCCGGCTCGTCATCACCAACTTTATAAAATAGCATGAGCGGGCCGTTTTTAGGCTGAAACAGAACCGGATTCCAGCAAGCCACCTGCCTGCCTGAGAGTTCTGAACCATCGGCGACCTTTTTCACAGGCAACCATCCATTTCGGCCGCGACGGGACATCCAGATACTCACGTCAGGTTCGCTTTCTCTGCTTCCACCAAACCATGCCGCTACCAGCCCGTGTTTCGTCTCGGCAATAGTCGATGCATGACATTGAGCAAAGGGAGCTTTTTCAAAGATGAATTCACTCCGCACGATACAGGACGGATTTAGTATGTCCGCCGAAGTTTTGTTATTTCCTTCCGCATTGTTAAGACCACATCCTGATATTTGCAGCAAGAAAGAAATCACGGTCAGGCAAAATAAACGCCTTTCGATTTTGGCAAAATTCTCCATTAACAGTGCATCCTCCTTCTCGAGTTCTCGTGGAGTTGCGGCTAATTCTATTGAAATAGTTTCTTTTTTACGATTGGCTGAATGTTCTCAACAATCCATTTCCGCATTTTCTGACCTTCCGGACTCTGTTGCGGGTAAGAGATAAAATCAAGCGATATTCCCAGCTCCTGTTCTAAACGAAGTGCAATAATCGGCCAGACAACACCTAAATCAGCAACGACCGGAATACTTTTCTCCAACCGGGCAAAACCTGACATTTCCATCCGGAAAGGAATCGACATGAGTTTGGTTTTAGGTAATCCTTCATCTATCGCAGTTTGAACTTTGCTCGACTGCTTCTCGAATTCCCATGCTTTTTTTAAGCTTGGGTCAAGATCGATGCGTATCAAAACCTTATCTTTCAAGCTATAAGTGGCATAACCTTCCCAATGGGACCATATACCATGCCCGGTGTAGGTTTCAAACGGCCCATCGTGGATTTCCTGGCTCAGGACCACGGCAGACTCAATAATTACATCAGCGGATTGCATCATCCTGGCTACTCTTGTTGCCCTTTCCGTGATGGATATGGAATCCCCTATCGCAAGCCCCACCATTCCGCCGCCAACCAACTGTGGTATAGTAACCAGAATCGGGATGCCTTTAGCATGCGCCGCCCCAAGCATCGTGCGCTCATCCGCACCCGCGCCTGCCACTGCCTCGAAAGGAAGTCCTTTGCTTTTTGCGATAAACAATATCTCTTTTGCTAAATTCTCTGTGCGCAATCCCAAAGGATAAGCCATATTGCCGGCGGCTTTAATGATGACATTTCCATCGAGCCTGAGCGTTTTTTCAAGCAGCGCCGTATCAATAGGCATTTCCTTGTTGATTTGCTCCAGCCAATCGGCCGTAGTTAAGGTCGCTTCGAAAACATTGCCGCGGGGAAGTATTTCTTCCGTTAGCCCAAGTTGTATCCCGTCCACTCTTTTTACTTCTTCCAGAGTCCCCGCCATTTCATGAGCAACGACTGCCGAACTGGTAGTCACACCATCGACTATACCCTTGTGAATAAGCTCTCCAATAAGCGTTGTTACCCCCTCATGTAGATTTGGGCCGCTCCCTGTAACGACAACAACCTTGCCGCCTTTTTTCTTGGCCGATACGATACTTTCAATTGCACGATCAAGCATCTCTTTCGTATCGTCTGGAAGGTCCCGGTAGAGCAGTTCGATAGGTTCTCTATTTATAACCATCGCTTAAGCCTTTCATCTTATCAATTAGTCTTTCCACTCTCTCTAAATCCTCAGGTGTATCCACACTTATACCGGCTGCTTTATCCATCTTCGTTTCGACAACTAAGATTTTATATCCTTTTTCCAAAACTCGAAGCTGCTCTAATGATTCAATCTTCTCCAGATATCCTTGTGGCATATTAGATATTTCCAAAAGAAAATCTTTACGATAAACATACAATCCGACATGTTCGTAAACTCGAATATTTTCTTCGTAAAGTGGATATGGAATGAGCGACCTCGAAAAATATAGTGCGAAATCATTCTCGTCAACCACCACTTTTACCACTCCGGGATCACCAAATTCGTCCTTTTCTATTTCCCTTTTCAAGGTTGACATTTGAATCTCCGGATTATCTATCATGGGCTGAACCGCTTCATCAATCATATTTGGATCAATCAGCGGCTGATCACCTTGTATGTTGACTATAATGTCCGCCGCCATCTTCTCAACAACCTCGGCAATTCTGTCCGTTCCCGATTTATGGTGCGCTCCCGTCAGAATGGCTTTACCTCCGAATCCCTCGACCACCGATTGCACTCGCGGATCATCTACAGCGACAAAAAGTTCGTCCAGCGTCTTTGATTGTTTTGCGCGTTCATACACCCATTGAATCATAGGCTTACCGGCGATATCTGCCAACACCTTCCCTTCAAATCTCGACGAGCCATATCGAGCAGGGATGACTCCGACAATAACACCTGTACTTATTTCTGAATTTTTCACTATGAACAACTCTTCTCAGACCTGGATATCTCGCTTACGGTTAATCAAACCGAAAATACACGCTACCAAACACAAAGCTGCTGTCCCGAATGCACCGATGATTATGCCTTCAATATTACATTGTGCCCATTGCCATGAACCGGATAAATCACGCGCAAAAGTTCCCCAGGCAATAACTGCAACACTTACTCCAATAGAAACAAGGCCATGCCATAGTTTAAGGCGAACCCGCATGAAAGCCAAAAGAAACAAACCTAAAATCGCCCCGCCAAAGATTCCTGATATCTGCCACCATACATCCAAAATACTCCTTGCCCGAATCATCAAAAGGGCGGCGCCGGTCCCAAGCAGACCCCATACCACTGTCGATGCCCGCAGAAATACCATACTGGAACGCTCAGAAATATCTGGCTTAAAATATCGCTTATGGAAGTCCAGCAGCAAAACCGTCGCCGAGCAGTTCAATGCCGAATCCACAGTACTCATAGCAGCCGCTAAGATAGCAGCGATAATCAGTCCTTTCAAACCCGCCGGCACTTGTGTCGCGATAAAGTAAGGGAACATCTGGTCGCCTTTTGTGATCCCCTCTCCGAGTTCGTGTCCACCCGGAGAGTAAAAGGCAAAAAGAGCCGTTCCGATATAAAGAAAAATTGCTGTAAGAGGAATATAAATCAGCATGGCAATCCAGATTGAACGTTTCGCTTCTCGCTCACTTGGAACTGAACAGTATTTCTGCACGTAGTTCTGGTCGGCCAGCAGGCTCCGAAGATTCTCCGTGATTCCATAAATAATCATCACCCATATCGTGCGGGAAGACAGCGACAAATCCCAACTGCCAAAACTGAATTTGTTCGCATCGAAAGCCGCCTGCATTAAAGGTTCAGGCCCTGAAAAAACCTTGAGTGACAAACTGACGGCGCAAAAGACAATACCTACAATCATAATCATCGACTGCATAACGTCAGTCCAAATCACCGCCTCCATACCTCCAAGCAGTGTATAAATAATAGTAATAAGCCCGATGACTACGATTACAACACCAATGTTCCACGAAACAAATGTACTTAACAACAACGCGGCTAAGTAAAGAATAACTGCAACACGCCCTACCATTAACAGCACAAATGCCAAAGCAGCATAAATTCTTCCCCATGACCCCAGTCTTTCCTCAAGAAAGCTGTAAACACTAATCAACTGTGATTTTCGATAATATGAAACGGCGTATTTGCAGACTACCCATACCACCGGCAGGATACAAATCGAAAAGATAAAAGGATGCCAGTTGCTGTCGAAAGCTTTACCCGGCGTGGCAATATATGAAATACTGCTCGTATAAGCGCTCATCACAGCCAGACCCGCCGCCCACGCGGGAATCGAACGACCGGCAACCATGAACTGCTCCGACGTCCGGCACTTGCGGGTGTAATAGACACCCATTCCAATCAGCGCTGTACCATAAAGAATAAGGATACCGATATCAATTGTACTCAAATTTCCCTGCATAATCTTTCAACTCCATATTTGTTTTATTTAGCGGGTGTAATCCCCAGTTCTTTTACATAACGCTGAATCCTGTCATGCTCTTCCTGGCGAAAACGATGAAACGGCTCAGCCATGAAATCACTACAGATACCGATACAAGAAAGCGCACATTTTATACCTTTTAGATAACTCGATTCATATTGCCCAACAGTATAAATGGCGTTGCTTAGCTTCATTACCTTTTCATGCAGGACTTCTATCTTCTGCAGGTCTTTTGCACATGCCGCATTATAAAGCCCGACATAAAGCTCCGGTAGGAGATTGGCCCCTCCACAGACACCACCGTGTCCACCTAACAAAACTGTCTCTGCTAAAAGTTCCTCCCGCCCCATGAGAAGTGAAAAATCCGGGTGGTCTTTAAGAAGACACTGAAGCCGCCGAAAATATATCATATTACCGGAGCTGTCCTTTATACCTGCAATGCCGGGAAAGTCAGCGGCAGCTCGTATCGTTTTCGGCTCATAAACCATCTTGGTATAACTCGGCATATTATAAAGAAACACCGGCAGCGGCAATTCACTTATGATATGCTTGAGATACTCGAGTAACTCCGGCTGGCCTGCTGGAAAGTAATATGGCGGAGCCAGCACAACCGCCTGCGCACCGGCATCACAGGCTTTGCGGGCAATGTTCACGGACTCCACAAAGGCTGTATCGGTTATTCCAACCAGCACCGGAATCCGTTCCTTGACCTGTTTACAAACGCGTTCGATAACTTCATATCGCAAACGATAACTAAGACTCGGCGCCTCAGCCGTCGTACCTAAGATAAACAAACCGTGAACGCCACCGGCAAGAATATGTTCAATCAGCCGCTCCAGACCCGCTGCATCGAGCGTATCCCTGTCCTGAAGCGGCGTAACCATAGGCGGAATGATACCACACAGTGGCTTCGGTAATAAATTTGACTTCGATTTCATCTTTTTCAGTTCTCCATTTTACTATTAATTTGGCCGCACAACTCAAGAAATTCCAGTACCCTTTCATCCGGCGTTCCGGCCTCAATATCTCCAACAACAACATCACACGGGGCATATTCGTGTGCAATCTTTTCTAAGTCTATTCGTATCGTCTCCAGCGATTTATCTGTCAGGTCCGTCGGCTTGTACACAAGTGCACGCCGAGCATCAGTAAATGTTTTTTTCGCTCTGGCCAGATTCGAATCTAATCCCATATCAATATAGCTAACGTTAGGAACACTGGCATAATCTTCGATGTAGGGATCGGCATTCCAGGCACAGTTATGGATGCCGATGCGCCCAAAGGTTTCAGCTATCCGACAATCGAAAGGAAGAAGAATATCACGATACTGCTCTGGTGAAATCATATTGACCAGGCAGTTGCTGATAGTAAGAAAATCAATCTTCACGCCACTCTCTAATTGCCGCCCATAAAGCCGCCTTGCCCCCTCAATCATAGTAGTACAGATACAATCGAAGAGATGGCGGCAGCGCTGCGGACAGTCAATAAAATCATAGAAGAGCTTTTCGCCACGCAAACGATAGGCGTTATTAAGCACGCCCTGCCAGTTCATAAATCCCTCAATCCTTCCTTCACTGGCGGCAATCCAGTCCACCTGAGCCATAAGCTCCCGGAAGAAATGATTGTTGTCAAGGTCGGGTGGTTCTAAATTATCAAGCTCGTTATCATATAAGTATTTATGTTCACAGTTAGGCCAGTTGTCCTCTGCATAAACAACCGGAACTCCATAAATCGCAGCCACGCTTATACACCCATAAGTTCCGGTTAATATGTCCAGAGGTCTCTCGGGCCTGTCGATACCACCGATTCCTGTCTCGGGGAATCGGCGTCTTAACTCATTACGCATCTCCAAAATCGTCTGGCGTCGATAAGCCGGGTCTGTATGCCACTGCCTGCCGAAATCAATACCAATCGCCGAGTGATACCAATTAGGTGTAAAACCAATTTCCGGTCGCAGAAACTGTTCCTCACCCGTTGCAGGCCGCCGAGTGGCAGGTGCCGCCGGAGCTATATAGCTAATAAGTTGACAAGTTTCAGTTGACATTACACTATTTTCTGCCATCGGTTTCATTTTATCCCCTGATTGCAGTATTGAAAAGCCAAAAGTCACGGGCCGATGCTATAAGTACAAGTAATGTGCGCTATCTATACAATACGAGATTAAAAGCTAAAAACAATGAATTACAGACTAAAATATCACAACCGGATTTAGTATAATCGTTTTTATGAGTATCTCTCAAGAGATAAAACACAAAGCTATTGAATTAGGATTCGACCTGATTGGCATAACAGATGCCTCGCCTCTCGATACCAGGCATATCGAGCTGTTAAGGGACTGGCTAAAGTCAGGCTGCGCCGGCCAGATGAGCTACCTGCACAACAATTTTGAAAAACGTACCCAGCCCGCCCTGCTTTTGAAAAACGCTCAAACGGTAATCTGCGTCGGCCTCAATTATAAACCGCCGAAACAAAAACCAAAACAACCGGAACCAGCTGCCCCAATGGGCAAAGTAGCAAGCTACGCCCAATATGAAGATTACCATGCGTTTATAAAGGAACGATTACACAAACTAACTGAATTTATTAGCTCTAACGGCGGACAGCAGCACAAATTCAAAACTTGTGTTGATTCGGTACCATTGGCCGAGCGGTCACTGGCTTACAAGGCCGGCTTGGGCTTCATTGGAAAAAACCGCATGTTAATCAATCCCACAATCGGTCCGCAGATATTTCTCGGTGAAATAATAACCACTCTAAAACTTTCAACCGATAATCCAATCACACACAATTGTTCGAACTGCGATAAGTGCATCAAAGCCTGTCCGACAAGTGCACTAATGCCTGATGGACAATTCGACGCAAATAAGTGCATAAACTATCTGACGATAGAATATAAAGGCCGGATACCTCCCAAACTGGCAGAAAAAACAGGCGACCGAATCTTTGGCTGCAATGAATGTGTCATTGCATGTCCGTATCAGAAAAATGCGCCCGTTTGCAAAAATAAACAGTTCAAACGCTATAATAACAGGGCTCAACTTGACCTGAGCCGGATTTTGAATTTAACACAACAGGACTTCGACACCGAGTTCGCGGATTCCACGATTAGACGTTCTGGCCTCGACCGATTGAAAAGAAATGCCCGAATCTGCCTTGATAATATCAATAGGTCTTCATAACATGAGCTTGTCCCATCCATAGTTGGAGGTTGAAAAAAGCAATGGCTACTCCGGCCTGATT